>SDBT01000159.1_pt1 | contig 92497 bp, 150 predicted proteins | sample 2277101 | NCBI WGS metagenome assembly SDBT01 (sample SAMN10404973, study PRJNA504765) | marine sediment metagenome | isolation source: marine sediment core GS10_PC15, 103 cmbsf | place: Arctic Ocean: Southern Knipovich Ridge | collected 2010
CATCGGCTTGGACCTGACGATCTGAGCAAACCGCCTCTCCCGCATCATGACATTGACTTTGAAATCAGTACCTCCACGATTCAAGATGATAGGCACCTCAACCGGATCATCCAACCTGACGAACCTCATAGCCTTGGCCTGAACGTGCCGTAGAAATACGATCTCACCTTCGAGGTTACGCAGAACCTCCAAGTACGCGTTCCCGTTGATCTCCTGGTCCCGGCGTAGTCGCCGCCTTATCGTTGTGAATGAAACACCCGGCCAGGGCTCATCGAAGAACGCCTTCAACCGCTTAAACTCATCACTCTTCGCTTCGACTTCCTCGTCCTCGTCAACGTGAGAGAAGGTATAACCGGTGCCGTCTATATTCGTCTCCATCGCGTCGACACACGGCCCAAGGGTATTGTTCTCTTGAGCTAAGACCTCCAAGACAGCCGGGTGATATGGGGGCCTGAGAATACCCCCCTTCGCACTACCTCCGGTAGTCGTCGAAACATAAAACGACTCGAACTCATCCTCCGGAGGGCGCACGTTCGATATTAAGGTGTCTGGGCTTACCGGGTCAGCCTTATCGGTGATCACGGTAATCCTGCTGTCTAGCTTCGCAGGGACGTTGCTCTTCTGTTGGCGTCTGGTCATCAACTACCGCCTCCATGGTACGAGAGCTGATACCTTACACCTAGACTGCGACCTTTTCCAGTGTTCCCAGCGTCGGTCCTAATTCACAGTCCACAGGAAAGGACAACCGGGGCTTCCAACCGAATGTTTCCTCGAACGGTAGGTTCTCCATTATCGCCTTCAACCTACCCAACCACTCCATCTCCAACCCCTCCTTGACGTACCCAATCAGCTGATCATGGATCATCGCCACGAGCACCATCTCCTTCGTGATATACCTCTCCACGATCAGCGCCAGCGCCCACAAACACATATCAGATAGTGTGGACTGGATCGGGGCATTGATCGCCTGTCTCTTGGCCTTTGAACTCCAGAAACTGTCGGGTGACCACACCAGAGGCAATCGTCTCACCCGACCCAGCGGCGAGCGCACGAACCCCCTATCTTTCACATACTCACGCTGCCCATCCTGCCAAGGAATCAACCCAGGATATAACCCGAAGTAAGCCTCTCTGTGATCCACCGCCTCCGCCAAGGTCAGCTCTAAGCCGTACACCGCTCTGGCATACTCCTGATACCCATCAGCGGACATACCGTAGACCAGCCCAAAATTCCCGGCCTTCCCCCGATATCTTATGACATCGTACTCGTCGTAAGCGGTGTCCATCATATGCAGCAGCTCGCCCAACTCCATCCCGCTCAGCTTCGCCGCCGTTATAGCGTGCAGGTCCTGATCGTTAAGGTAGGCGTTCAACATCGTGGCGTCACCCGACGCGTCGGCCACCAATCGCAACTCTCCCTGGCTAAAGTCAAGTGCAAACACTTTGTACCCCACCGGGGCCGGATAACAGTCCCTCAGGCGCTTCGCCCAGGCCCCCCGTTTCATCAGGGTCTGGATGGCTGGGTCCTTCGCCGAAGTCCTTCCCGTCACCGTCCCACTGGTATCGTCGGGGTCATTGTAGACTCCCCCCTTGAACAGCATATAGGTCGGATGGAATCTCCCATCGGGCCTCTTGTGCATCAGAAAACCGTCGATGTAGGTCTGCTTCAGTTTATTCAGCTTCCCGTGATCCTCCAACAAGGTCACAAACCTACCTGCCTCCGGATGATCCTTGAACATCGACAAGTGATCTTTCAACGACGTCGATATAGCCCCCGTCTTCGGTGTGAACACCCTGGGCTTAAGCCCAAACCCCATATTCGAGAACATTAGGTCCACTATCAACGCTGGTCGTGACACCTTCAGATCGTCGCTGTACTTCCCCCTCAACCGGGACGGAACCATCGACATCATCTCATCAGTCATGCTGATCAGCGCCCGATCAACGTCCCGTCGAAGTAAACCATACTTATCCAAATCAACCAGGATGCCCTCGCGCTCAACCTTCTCAAAAGCCCTGGCCGCCGGGTGCAATAACTTGACGTAAAACGTAGTCAGCGGCGCATCAGACAACAGCTGCTGCTTCATCACCCCCGCCGACCTTCTACAGGCATCAGGGTCGCCCCCAGCGTACGGCAGCAGGTTTTCCCTGGGCACCAACTCCATGTGCCCCTTGTCCCATTGACGATTGAACTCGTCGTCATAACCACCCATGCTAGTCAACAACTTCGCGTGCAGGCTCAAACTGTTCGAGCGGTTCTCATCTAACAGGCTCCCAACTATCGTCGTATCGAACGTGAAATTCGTGCACTCCAACCCCCACTTCTCCCAGAACCACATCAGGTCGTACTTGAAGTTCGCACCCCTGATTTTCACCTTCTTAGTCGTCAACAACCATGCGACTTGCGACAGAAACTTATTCCACCCCTCCTCGGTCCAATCGCGCAGCAGGTGCACCACGTCAGCCTTACCGTGCTCAACCGACACCTGAAAGGCGACGATCTTCTTATCCGGATACCAAGGGAGCAATCCCATCGTTTCCGAGTCCACCGCTATGTCGAGCGGCTCCCCCCCATCTAGCCAGTTGGCTTCAATGTAGTGGCACACGTCAGTCAGATCATCCACGTAACGATACTCGCCGACATCAGGCTCCATCGAACCTGTCTCAACCCACCGTCGCGCCACACTGACATCCCACCTGATCTGATCTGGTATCGAAGCGTCGTAGGCTGCGGCCTGGGGATCAAAGGTCACAAAGTAGCTGCAGGACCCGTGTATGAGACGCTGGGAGCGTAGTTTGTTCACCCCTGGGGTCTTGGGTGCTATCCCCGCCTTCTTCAACAGGTTCAGCATGAAAGTCCCCATGACAATGACGACCCCGCCCTCCTCGTAAGGAAGCTCGAAGTCGTCAATATAAACTTGCTCACCTATCTCCTTCTCGATCAGCGGAAACAGTATTTTTCCGATGTCATTCGGAGCACCGACGCACCAATAAATGAAAGGTTTCATTTCAGAGCAGCCTGCCTCCACCCCTTCGCGAGGCTCTGCGTCCACGCAGCGACTATGCTGGTGTCCAGCAACTTAACAGCCTCTGACAGGGTCATTACCTTCTTGTCTTCGAACAATCCAGCCATTGAAGGCCTCGGTGAATTGCTGCTCAACCCCGCGAACTTACTCTTGTCGACCAAGCACACCACCAATTCCTTCGAGACAGAACACGCAGCAAACAACATCAGGTCCCCGCGCATACTCACGAGGAGACCAACAGAGAGCGTGTCATCGTTCACGTACGAAGACACGATATTCATCGAAAACTTCAACGCCAGCCCCCCCATGTCGGGTATCTTTACGACCACACTCCCCCTACCGTCGATCCTGCGACTTTTTCCCGACAACTCCATGCTCACGAACAAAACATCAGCCAGTCTATAAAGGTCATTTATGGCGATCATAGCCTATCCCCCTCCTTCTTCTCATCATCTGGGAGCGACATCCACTTCACCTTCCCGTCCTCCCCCGCCTTGCAATATAGATCAGTCACGAACACCCCGAAGTAGGTCACCGTCATCTTGACCAATCCGTTGGCATTTGGTCCGTGCACCACCGTGAATTTCAGCTTCACGTCGGGTGCGATACCCTCAAACGGTACACCAGTCTCAAACACATCTCCTTTGACCAGCATAACCAACTCGACCGCCGTGATCTCATCCACGACCGTCTGCTCATTCACTTTCATTATTAGCTCCCCTTCCCACTAATCACACCAATGTCAGCATACGGTGTCTCGAACACTTCCCCGAGCGAGGCCATCGCTGCTCCAAGAGTTTTTCTGGCCAAGACCTCGTCCGAAACCAGCATGTGAACGCTGGCATAATCTCCTTTGATATCGAACCCCGCCTCCTTCAACTGAGTTAAGACTTCGTTCGTCATGTCAAACCCCTCAACCCTCACTGAGAGGCGATTGTTGAGAAGCCGGGCACCTACCTTGAACATCTTCGATATGCCAACACAGAAGTACCGAGACGTGCTGTCCGTCGACCTCACAGGCTGATACAGCTTAATCGCATCACACAACAGCACCGGGATCATCTTCAGCATTTTACTTGGAGACACCACCTCGTATCCGCCTTCCGGTACCACGTTATCCTTGTGCTTCTTCATCTTGAGCACGCTCTTCTTACTCTTGCTCTTGCTCTTGCTCTTGCTCTTGCTTGACAGCGGCTCAGGTTGCTCCTCTCCCTCCACCGCCTCATCAGAAAGTAAATCGACATCTAAAAGAGCCTCAGAGCACACCATATTCAGCAGTACCCTGTATGTCTCCGCTACACTCTTGCTACCCTTGACCGTCACCAGATCGAGCACGACGGTCGGCTTCATCGGAGCAATCGCTTTCTGCGTCCCATCCTTCAAGATCACGAAGCCGAGATGCGTCAGATACATCTCAAAACCATTGGCTTTCAGCGTATTCAACAGACCCGGATCAGCTCCGACCTTCTCGAACAGCTCCTCCGGTGTTACGCTAAGTTTTACGACCATCTCGGTCTACCCTCCTTGGTACAATCTAACTTTAGGCGACAGCGCCCACTGAGTACAGAATTAATGCCCCTCATCCTGCTAGCGACTTTCCCCACAAACTCGTAGTCGTGTGAACAGGCGACCCCGTACTAAGTTCCCCGTACTGCAGCTTCTTGATCGACTCATGTTGTGAGTAGTAACCAGTACCCTTCCCGCCATACTGAAACCCAAAATCCCCTCCGGCACCCCAGGCCTTGCTGGCCTTGACCTTGCTGATCCCATACTCCTTGTTCAACCAGTCGATCTGACTTTGGCTCTCCACCGCGCTAGCACAGTAGTTCTTTCGAACGTACGTGATCGCACCTTTCTTGCCCATCATCTCTTTCACGATAGCAGCTAAGAACATACCGGTTCTACCGTGCCCGCCGATACAGCCAGCATGAACCTTCCTGCCCGCATTGATTTGCATGATCGTCCACGACACCAGCTTCTTGAAATCAGGTGTCTGCGCCTCAGTCGGCGCGTTCATGTCGGTGATCAGGAACCGTATCTCATGACCCTTCATCCAGGGAAACTGCTTACCCGTAAATCTCATGCAGCTGTCGAACCCTATATAAACATCGCAGTCAGCCATAACCGGTGTGCCGCAGTTCCCACCGTAGATCACCAACCCGTCACCCAGCTTGAGTGCGAGATGATCGTCAGCACATCTGTGATAGCTAGTCACCGCATTCTTGGTCACACTCTTTTCCTTCTCTACCGATACCTTGGTAGTTTCCAGCAACAGCGGCTCCTTGTGCCCCCCCGCCACGTTCTTCATATGACCCCGCGTTTCATCAACAACACCATCAAAAGTAGTGCTGTCCATATTGATCTTCTTAGCCATCTTACGTCTCCTCCGCTTCCTTCGATTTTTCCTGCTCATCATGCCGCTCGAACCATATCTATTTTCTTGAGTAAAATCTCTCCAGTCACCTGGAAGTACCCAGCCGCCTTGGCTATCTTCGCATCCATAATTTCTGCCGCCAGGATGGCATGCTTCTCCGGCATCCCATACTCCGCAACCTGCTTCTCCTTCTCGTCCTCATACGAATTAACCGAACCCAACTCCTCGACTAGATACCAATCAACATACCCTTCCATCTTGCCTCGCAGGAGCGTATTCACACTCGCCGCCATGTTCTTCAGCACTCCGGTCATGATGTAATTAATATCACCAGTGCCCGTCATTATCAGCTGCGGTATCTGACCGCTCCGCTGCACATCCAATACCTTGATCAGCGTTCCGCTCTGATACTCGTCATAGAACACGCCCTTATTGAATATCGGACCATTGTTGTGCGCTAGCGTGAAACCCACGTCGACCATCATCTCCAGGCTGTAAACACCATCCACCAAGTTCTTCATCGCGTTGGCCACGTTCGCCCACGCTGGACCTCCGTACCCACCACTATAATGACCCTCAACGAACACCGCCGACATGAAGTCCACGAAATCACCCAGCTTCACCTCACTCAGGTCTTCATCCTCATACCCTCCCCAAAACGTGCTCATCGCTGTACTGTAACCACAACCAACGATCTTCCTGGTGAAATCTACCACCCGATGCCCGAAACGGTCGGTCCAAGTATTCTCCACATCCAGGTTATCAAAGTTTCCACAGTGACGACTCTCACGGTAGCAGATCAACATAATGTAATAGAGCATCCGAAGCGCCTTGAGACCAACCACCGAATGATACAGGTCGACGACCTCCATCTCGTTATCCGTCAATGGTTCGTCGAGGTCGCGCCCCTTCCTGATTTCAGCTACTGCGTGAATAAGGAAGTAAACCGACAGCGCCTCACACTCCGGTCTGACGTTGGACTCCTGACGGAGCATATCCAACGACTCCAAGACCGACACCAGCTTGACTTGCCTCAGGTCCCGGTGCATCACCAATGGCCTGGCGTTCAACTGATATCTCAAAGTATTTTTTGCTGCTGCGAAACTCACGTCTACCCTCCTTGGTACTATTCATATCTTATCAAACTAACCAATAAATGCAATAGATTATCGTTCTCTCAGAAAGATCGTGCCAAGCTCTCGTGCACCCTTCCGGTGCTATTGCAGGTAGCACAGTAGTTCCCATCATCATCACAATCAGGGCACACAACACCAAGCATCGCTATCTCCCCATCATCCTCCGTGCAACTAATTGCACTATCATTCTCAGGCGGCCTCTCCTCAACCTCCTCGGGAGGCACCATCCCATCCTCCCGCATCTTACAAACGTCGATCAGAACACCGCTCTCGATCCTCAACAGGAAGCTCTCGAATCGGCGGCTCCACACATCATCACCAAACGGCACTGACCGCTTCAACATCTCTGCCAGTCGCACCTGCACGCTTCCGAACATGCCAGATTCACGGGCTGCGGTCACCGCCGCCTCTCCAACAACCACCTCACTTAGCGGCACTCATTCCTCGACTCTCATTCCTGTACAACTGACCTCGCAGTATAGCTATCCGCCTGGGAGCCTCTATGATCAGCTTAGCCCAATCTGCTTGGGTCTGTATACCAAGTCCAACCATCACCCCTGGTATGATCTCTACGGTCTTGTCATCCACCAAATCAAACAGAACACCACCCCCAAGCTCGACAACTGCGTGGCTCGGACCGTTGATCTGCTTCAAGACCATCCGATCATCGTTGAAGTAGAGGTCCTCTCCCTCCCGAAGGCTAAGTGTCAGTGCCATCCTTGCTATCTAGCCCGTATCTCTGATTGCGAAGACCATATCACTTCGCTCCCAATAATTCAAACACGACTTCCGCCTCGCTCCTGGCTGGTGCCATCACATCTACGAAGTGCCCCCCCGCCCCGAGTATCTTTACGAGGTTCTCCCAGGTTTCTCCACCACCTATGACCTCGTCGATGAACGCCTTACTGATAATCACCGGACCCTTCGCTTCGAGCACGTCCTTGATGCTCTTGACCTCGGGCACCACGATCATACCGGCAGCCTCCATGGCCCCACTCACAGCCTCATGGGTCGCTCCAACCACCCGGATACCCGCCAACTCCTTACGCCCACAAAGTTCTAGCACTATAGCCGACATCAAGTCCGCGTCCAAGCCCAAGCCCAAACAACCCAGTCCCACCCGGATTTGTCCATCAGAATTATCGTAATCCCTCCACCAACACGACAGGTCCAGGATCAAGGCTTCTGTTCCATACTCCACGACCGACGCTACCAGCTCATCTATGCCAGCCTTCCAATCCTTCCTGAGGATCAGGTCTGCAACAACCAACAGCGTGTTCTTCCCCTTCAGTTCACCAGAGCGGATCATATAACCACTCTCCTCGAACAGCTTACCTATCACCGTTCGCACGTTCTCGTCGTCGACCCCGTCGTACACTGGTACCTCATGGTTCCATATCCGACCCTCATCACCATCAACCGACATCTTCGTTATCCCGGTTATGGTCACGTTCCCAATGGTCGCAGACGAAGTACCGACTACCATATCCGTGACACCGGTCACACACGGTTTGTTCATTGCCCTGGCCACCACGGCTGCATGGCTCGTGATACCACCCTCAGCCGTGACAATACCAACAGCCGCGTTCATCCCGGCTATGTCATCCGGTGTCGTCTGTTTGGCGAACAGGATGACAGGATACTCCGCCATTACCGCTTCCATAGATGAGAACACCGGTCGGCCAACGGCTAACCCGCTACAAGCAGGCAGTCCGGTAATTATCGGCTTCTTGTCATAACCAGGAACGACTATCGGACGCTTCGTCGCTATGTAATCCTGCGGTGTCAACAAGCTCGTATTGTCGAAATCTACGGCAAACCGGAAAGCAGCTCTAGCCGTACGCTTCGCTGACCTGACCTGTAGGACGAACAACTCGTAATCCTGAACCGTGAACTCGATGTCCATCACGTCTTCGTAATGAGCCTCCAGCATCTTCGATAAATCCTCGATCTGGCAGTACATTTCGGTCCATTTTGACCCACTATCGTCCATCCACATCCACGTGAGGGGATAGGGAGTATGCGTCCCCGCCACCACATCCTCACCCTGAGCACGGGGCAGGAACTCTCCGGTCATGACGGGTTCCCCCGTCGACGGGTTTCGCGTGAACAACACACCCGCTCCAGACTGGTCGTTCAGGTTCCCGAAGACCATCACTTGAATCGTCACTGCCGTTCCGAGGTCCTCGGTTATGCTGTTGATCTTCCGGTACTCGACCGCCCTCGGGTTCGACCAACTCTCGAACACTGCCCGTATCGACGCTGCCAATTGCTCCTCGAATGTATCCGGGAACTCAACCCCCTGCGCCTGCAGCAACTCGTCGTACCGACCCAGAAGCTCCCACAAGGCTACGCAATTAAACTCACTGTCCTTCACCATCTTGTACTTCGCCAGGACTTCGCTACGAACCTCATCGAACAGCTCCCTTGGTACTCCCAACGCTACGCTGGACAACATCTCCACGAGACGCCTCCGGCAATCGAGACCAGCTCGCTCACCCAACTTAGCGCACCAAGCACCGATGTTCTTGTTCGTCAGCCCGACATTCAGTATCGTGTCCATCATCCCTGGCATGGATACGGGAGCGCCTGATCTGACGCTCACCAACTCACCGCCCAGGTCTTTCAGAACCTTCTGGAACTGACTGTTTTTAATGATCTCCACGATCATCCATTCCACATTCAACTCGTCGTCACATTTGCCGAACTCCAACGACTTCGCGGTGGATATAATGTAACCCCTGGGTACGTTCAGTCCCAAATCACACAGCTCAACCAGACCGGCTCCCTTACCACCTAACTGGTCGATCATCAGCCCGCTACCCTCGGTCTTACCACCACCGAATTTGTAAAGCCCCTTCACCATCACTTGGTCTCCTTAGCGTCACGCAGATACAGCCAACCATCCTCGGCCTCATCGTTGACCTCGATAAAAACGGTATCAGGCAGCGTCTTCATCATGGTCAGCATACTAGACTTGACGACCTCAACGTAACCACCGACCGGAACAGGCTTATCGCCCCCCTGACGACCGAGACCCAACCAAAGCATAATCCGCCCAGGCTTCTTAGCTAGGTTCTTTGCCATCTCTATCGAAACTGTTTTCTTCATCGCCTGACCCTCCTTGGTCTATGACTACTTATCATTCTATCAAACATAGTCTCTGTGTACAGTGTTTTTTACTCCAGAAACAATCCCTCTCCCCGAACCTCATCGAACAGGCGGGCCATGGTTTTCTCCACACCCGAGAGATCGCCCCATTCTTCCGGGTCCTCCTCAACTTCCGCCGTCACCAACAGCGACACGAGCACAGCCTGGTCACCGGTATTCTCGATCTTTCCCTCTTCGACCAGCTTGAGGATGAATCGACTGATCGCTACGGTGACCGCCCTCTCGTTGTCTACCGTCATGACCCTGAGCAGCTTCGCTCCGACCCTCTCGACCCGCTTCGCCAGGCGAACCACCGACAGGGAGTCAAGCCCCTGCAATGGAATCGACGTGGCCCTGTCAAGATAAATCAGTATGTCCTCACGGATCACCAGACCGCGCTTAAGCAGAACCCCCACCGCCACCCTCAGAAGGTATGGTAACAGCGCCTTCTCGACTCTCTTCTTGTCAGTCAGGAACCCCGGCTTACTACCGTGAAAGTCCATCCCTACGTTGTTCACCATAATGATCCACCCCCTCTCCGCCTAGCTATCACACCCTTGCCGTAGTGAGCACCATACAGCAATCCAACCGCTACCACCAGCACCACCAGCATCCAAAATTCTGTCGGCATTACCACCCCCTCTGATCAACGTACTTGGAAGCCACGCTCAAGACAACGACGACTAATATCCCATAGATCATCGTAGTCACAGCACCTGCTCCTCGGTCTGCTCGCTCAAATAAACGAGTCTCGTGAACGTCACCTCCTGATAGCGACCAGCCTTCTCAGCCCTGGCCAATTTCTTCCTACCAATATTCCGTAGGTCGTCCACATTACCTTGCCATCCGTCACACTCATGCGGCTTCAACAGATCATCAGTCACCGACTTCACAAACAAGTTCTCTGAGTGGGACACGAACACGAGCACGTTCTTGGTCTCTATCACCTTGCCGACGTCATCCGTTACCAGATCGAACTCACAGTCGACCGTCTCGTAACCAGTCATCGCCCTGGCAAATTCGGCGAACCCTATCCTCACCTCGATAAAATCCGCCTGGCTGTCCACGTCCTTCAGCTTGATCATGACACCCGCTTTCTTCCACGCGTCAGACCTCTTGATGGACACCACCGCCTTCTTGCCAATCATCGTGCTCATCGCGACCTCCTTGTCGCTATTTACTGGCGCTACTCACCCCTGCGTAGGGTTTGAGACTAGCAGGCAGACCTGAATTGTCAATCCACTCAGCGAACCGCTGCTTGAGTGCTGACTCTTGTTCTGAAAGATCGGTGTAACCCTTCTCGATCAATTGATCGCTTGTCATAAAGACACCAAACTGCTTAATGTTTTTGATCACCAGCGTCCACGGAGGACGACTCTTCGTATTGTTCTCGATCTGCAGGTAGGTCCGCCCACGCAGGAAGCCGTAGGCCAGGAGCGCCGCCCTGATCTCGGGACGAACCTTGGCGATCCTATGCTCGTGAAGTGACAGGCGCAGCGGGTGGTCGGTACCAGGGAAACGTTTCATCGAAAAGGATTGAACATGGCTCCGTGAAGACGGACTCCCCTTCTTTCCAACCGTAACCACTACTGGCTTCCCGAGCAACTTCCACTTCTGCTCTTCCCGCTTGATGATCTTCGCTTCGGCGGCGAGACCACCGATCTTCATCTTCAAATACGTCTTCATCGTCTACCCTCCTTGGTTCAACCAGTTGCATCTCTCTTCGACACTCTATCGAAGTTCATGATCTTAACGTGAATTTCGAGACGAGCCACCGCCATAGAGGCATTTAACGACAACGTCCTCAGTATATCGAACATCTCCTCCTCCGTAGTCGCCCTTGATGAATACCGGATCGGAAAGGCTCCCACACCCTCAAACTTAGTCCGATCCACCAGGATCACCTGAACAGGCAGGTCACCGTCAGGGTCCTTGGCGTATTTCAAAGACACTATCATTCCCACGATCTCCCGGAAGTTGACCATGTCTTTCTCACCAACAGGTGCCCAACCTCCCGACGACACAGACCTCTCCGACAAGAAGTCTCTCAACTTAGCGATCAATTCATCCATCACTCAATCCCCTTTCTCTGATCCAACCGCGAACCGTTTCATACGGTATCGGTGTCAGATCGTTCTGCTCCGCGCTCACGTTGATGTATCGGGGATCATCCTTGATTATGACCTCCCCTATCAATCCAACCTCCCTCAGTTGAACTCTCTTGGAGTGCGTGTGCCCGTGCACGTTCACCTTGAACCTGTGCCCCAGGCACGACGGGTGCACCGGTATGTGACTGAGCAGTACCCCGCCACTCAGCTTTGTCGGGCCGTACAGCTTCACACCACCCTGCTGGTACTCCATAGCCCTCCCATTGTCGTGGTTCCCGAGCACCATCTTAATCCTACCCGCTAATCTCTGAAGTACCTCCGAGACATTCTTACAGTCCTCCTTAGCGAAGTCCCCGAGGTGCCACACCACGTCCCTCTTCTTAACCACCGAATTCCAACGGTCGATAAGCGCCTCGTCATGCTCATCCTGGGAGTTGAACGGTCGGGCCTCGTGCTCAAACTCGGACCATATTTTCCGGTGCCCGAAGTGCGTGTCGCCTATGACAAATAGCTGGCTCATCGCACTAACCCGTGTAACGTAGAGCCGTCAATTCCATCTTTGATCCTATAACCATGCTTCCGAAACATGTCCCGGATACTGTCGGCTTCGTCATAGTGACCAGCCTCCCTGGCATCATCCCGCTTCTTCATCCAGTACGTGATCTCCTGCTCACTCAGTACCCTCTCAAACACAAGGGGAGCCTTCACAGGAGTCACGGGTAATGCTCTTTCCTTGGGCTTCTTGGTCCTGATTGCCTTGGGAGGTCCGGGTTTGACATAGGGGTTGTGAATCTCCTGGTCCAACCACAGAGACCACAGTTCCGGAGCAGCCGTGACGTAGGGCGGGTAAGTAGACCTTACCCCCCAGTACCGGCGCAGCTCCCTAGGATCACTGATGGTTACTAACCCACCCATCAGTTCAACACCCTCTTGCACTGGTAACAATACGGGCGCTTCTTGAGTCGCCCGCAGGTGCACAACCACGTCCTGAATCTCACAAACATCTGACTCATGTCGCTAACCTCGATTTCCCATCCGGCGTCCAGTGGATGCACAGGTAGTTCGATGCCAGTACGAACTCCCTGCAAAGGTCTGGACGGTGCTCATAGTCAGAGCACCTACCGTCCTCATCGAGCAGAGGGCAGGTCATCTCTGCCCGAGTAACACCCTCGCCATCCTCATCATAAACAACCCGCTCTCCTGTAGGTACAAAGGGCAACCCAAACTCAGCACACTTAGCCAAAACCTCCAGGCCAGTGCCAAGTGATGTATCCCCTAGCTGAAACCCTTTACAGCAGTGGCCCGGCACCCAACATCCGTCACAGCTACACAGTATCTGACTCACCTCAACCACGCCCCCTACCTCCTCGTGACCAACGTGTCTTAGCCGCCTTCGTCGCTATCTCCACTCGCTGAGCCTTACTCAGCTTCCTAGCCCTTGCTAAACCACCCGCTCTGCCTCGCACAGTATCTGGCTCATCTATACCCTTCAGCTCGGCGATAAACGGGAGGGCGGGTAAGACCGCGTAGTCTAGGATCAAACCTTCCTCGTATTCCCAGCCGAGGTCATCACCAGTTGCCGTTCTCAAACTATCGCTCTCGCTGTCGATGTAAAAAACACACGGTTCGACCTGAGGCTTGCCATTCACCAAATATGACAACGTACCAAGAAGAAGTGTGCCTCTCGGCGGGCTGCCTATCTCGAACTTCAATTTCACGACGGCTCTCCCAGGATCGGCTCCCAGTCCTCGGGAAACTCAGGGTCCAGCTCCCGCAGCTTGCGCATGGCGCTGTCATAACGCTCAGCCGCCCTGATGGCGCTGGTGCTGATGTCCAGCAACAAACTACTCCCACAGTCATAGTCGTCAGCGGTTCGGTGGTAGGTCCAGTAACCCTGCTGCGCCTCGCGCCGGTACCACCAGATCAAAAACTGCTTCCATATCTCTTGGACGAACATCATCTCATCAACTCTTCTTTCCATTCAAACGTGCCCACCGCGAAGGCATCGGATAATCTTAGTCCCTTCTAATAGGGCTACCTTCCGTGGGCTCTATGAGTAGGCCATCAAAAGCCATCTTCGTCACAGCAACCTCTCCTCAACCCTCAATTTAGCCCGCCCGTATAGCGGCTTTGCCTTCGTCAGTTATCTTCCAACGAACCACTCTTGGGCGATCCCATTTCATTCGACTGACCCAACCCAACTTGTGAAATTTGCGATAAAAGGCGGCGCGACTTCGACTAATATTATCGCTTGTTTCATAATATCTGCTCTCAAGCCAAGCCAGTTCCCATTTTTGCCGTCTGGTCATATCAATCCCCCTCAATCACTGCTGTCCACTTCGGGCCTGATGCTATCCATCACGCAGCCTCTTTGAACTTCTCGGCCACCAACTTGGTAGGGAACTTGAACCGCTTACTGTCGCTCACTCGGATCACGTTTACCGGGTACTTCCAGGCGTCGGGATTGAACCCCGTTATCCGATAAGCCGCGCCCCGGAATATAAACGTCTGATCGAGCATCTGCGGGTCCAACCCATGCAGCCCTGCCAAGGTGGTGAACAGCATACGCTCCTTCGACTCCGGCTTTCCATCGCCGTCGAGCGTCACGATTTCGATCTTGATCGAGTAGGTGTTGCTGTCGTAGCGCCCACCGTCGTACTTGAACTCGATGCCGTACTTCTCACCGACAGCAGCGAGCGCGGACATGACGTCGTCTGTCAGCACCTTACGGATAGTTCCATCCCGGAAACTGTTGATCTTCATCGCCTGACCCTCCTTGGTCGGTTGATTTGCAGTATCCCCATTATGACACACAACCAACCTAATGCAAGAGATATCGTGCAATTAATTGCACCATTACTCACCTCTCGATGTTTCCCCGATAAGGATACGAGCCCGCACAATGGCTTCAGTGTCCTCTGGGCTGAGGTTACCAGATCGTATGTCTAACAACCCAGTAACCAATTGCAAAACTTCTCGCAACTCAGGGGCTGCGGCAGCCAGTTGGGCCACGCTCTCCTCCTCGATGCCATCCATGATCACCGCCCCATTCTCATCGAGCACCCGATAATGAGCGTCAGCAGAAAAGTACGGAACATGAGCCTTACAACTCCACCTCTTCGTCATCTCGCACCTTCCAGCAACTTGTACATCTGATCCGATACGTGTTCCATCAGCAGCGTAACCGCCGACTTGTGCGCCCGCTTCTGAACGCAACCGTAGATACCCTCGACCATCTCAACGATCATACTCTCGGTCATGTGAGGCCCGACGAACACTACCCTGGCCATCCCCTCCACCCGGAAGCTCTGCTCCCATATCTCAACCCCCAAGCCGAGGACCTCGATTGTTTTTTCAACAGCCATCACTCGCCTTACGTTTCTTTCCTGCTGGCCTCGGCGGCAGAATACTGATGATCGCCGGGTCTATCTTCCTGAGCCTCTCTCGGAGGATGCTGTTCATCCCTTCCATCAATCCGTTCAGCACCTTTTGATTGATCCGATAGAGATCATCGTGATCCTCCTTCAACTTTCGCCCCTGCTCATTCGAGATCAATACGCAGTGCTTCTTTAGAAGGCTTCCATACTCCTTCACGAAGTAATAGTCCTGATCAAAACCATCGACCTCCCCAGTCTGGAACCACGGGTAAAGAACATGCTGCCAGACTGCCCACTGCCCTACTATCTTCTTGGTCATCCCTTCTTCTCCTTCAACAGCAGCGACTTCCCGTAAACCGTCACATGAACCTTCGTAACAGTCGGGCTGCGCTGACGATCAACCTCCACCAGCAACTTATCGTTCCGCCTCTGGTCCACCAGATAGAGCAACCGGTTCAGCTTATAAACAGTCCGCAGGAGCGAGAACCCCAACCGCCGCGCGCTCACCTCATCGCGAGACATCTTGAACATACGCGGTCCCTTCCGGCGCTGCCGCACATGATCCTTATCGACCTCGCAATGCGAACCTCTCTCATCCATAACGTGCTTCATCTTCGGCATTTAATAATTCCCCTCGTTGCTGAACGGGCCAGGAATAAACCCTTCGTACTCCCCGGTACTTCGATTAAATTGCGGCGTTCCCCCATACTCTCTTGCATGTTCCAAATATTCTCGGCGACTCACGCCACTATTACGCCAATTATTACTACTCCCCCGGCCCCGATTTTGAACAGATGCCTTACAAGACTTTGAACAATACTTCCCCCAACCACGCTTACGGTCAGCAACCCTGACAGAGAAAGATTTCTGACACCTTAAATTCTTACATACCACAATCACCATCTTCGGCATCATCCACCTTCTTGGTATTTATCGTTTGATAATTTCCGCACCAGCTCAGCGGCCTCAGGTGGGAGCAGGGCTGGACGACCCAAGGTGTTATGATTGATCGACACCAAATTGCACCACCCTTCATATCTTGGCGTCACTATGGGAACCAGCTTCCACCCGTTCCCCAGATCAAACTCTTTCCTGGCAACCATCACCGCTTCCTTCCTAACACCTTATCCGCTATGATCTGTATCTGACGATCCATCGCGTCCCTCTTCGTATGCAGCACCTCCAACTCTCGCTTCCTGAACTGTTCCTGTGTGACGATCCGAAGGCTCTCCAGTTCCTCGCCCAACTCATCATCCGCCATAAACAGATAGCTCATCGGAAACCGCCGCAGAGTAGGTCCGTCATCATAATAACGCCGCCATTCCACCGTCATATGATCACCGATCACGTCCCAATCATCGATGAGGCAATCACCGACCTTAAACACATGCTTCGGGTCCCTCATGTCGGTGGCCTGGGCGAGCAATCGCATGACCCTCTCAACCCTAGCGTCCAGCAGCAACATCAGGTGCGTCTTGACCTCCGCCGCAGCCACGAACTGTGACTCGTTGTCCAGAGCGTCAGCACCCATCTCCTTAATCATGTCACGTATCGTCAACATCTGTACGTCGCTCATCTCACCTTCTCCTTCAATTACTGTCGTGTTCGTCCATCTGACCAGCGTGATAGGCCGCATCGAGTAGAACCTTCAAGGGCTCCAATTCCCCAAGCAACCCCAGCCTATTCCAAGCCTTCCTCAACTTCACCGACAGCTCTCTCGGAGCCAGCTCCGTCCAATGAACGTACTCATCGGTCGGGTGCGGTTCTTCGAAGAACCAGTTCCCAGTGTCGTTGACTTGCGTACCACATAGACGGCACCGTGGACCCACCCCAGGCTTGCTCCCCAGGAGCGGTAGGCCGCACTTACAGCCCGACCCCCGGAGCTTCTCCATGATGATTGTCTCCTCGGGCGTCAGCGGTTTACCACTAGCCCAGAACAGCGGTATCTTCGTGGTCATGATCGACTCCCACCCGTCGCCTTGTAGAGCAGGTCCCCGACGAACCTCCACTGCTTACCAGTGAGGTATTCCGTCCTGGCGTACTGATGAAGCAGGGACTCGGCTGATCGCCGATCCTTGAACCCGAGGCCACTCAGTTCGGCACTGAGCTTCTCGGCTGCGTTCTCCTGAACTTCACACATCTGATCGACCCTCCTTGATCTGTTTGATTGTCCGTATCATGACACACGTACCCGTAAGAGCAAGAGGTATCGTCATCAGGAACACCTAGCCTCAAAGCACCACTCTTCGTAAGCAGCGATAGCCTCACTCTTACTATCGAATGGTCCCTTCCACACACTGAACATGATGTAATAACCAGGAGCAGTCTCATGAGAGCGTTCAAATAAATCACCAGAAAAATCTATGGCGCTGCTGTGACACAGAAACCCCTCATCAACATCTTTACTCCTGAATTTAGTCATGCCGCCCACCGTTCCATCCGCTGCGCCGAGGTCTGCACCTGCAGCGCCTGGGAGGCTTCCTCGTCGCTCATGATGATATCGGTACCGCAATTGATGTACGCGTGAATGCCGGTCGACGGTTGGAACAGATACTGCATCCTGATACCTGAACGGCTCATGAAGGGAACCTCGGTCCCGCCACACGCGGGAACCCAATTACCCTGATGATTGCTGCTGATGCTCATTTGACCCTCCTTGGTCCGAGTAACGTCTTTTCATTCCCATTATCTTATCAGACGTACCTGTATGATCAAGGGTTATCGTGCAATTAATTGCACAAAGTCATCCCGTACCCTTCGGCCTAGCCCTTGGATTTATCCTGGTGTGCTTCCGTTTGGTCCGCCCACCCTGCCCCGTCTTGGTGCCCTGCTTGGCCAACCTCCGATGGCGTCGCGTCATTCGCTTCCTGCTCCTGGTACTACTCATTCAAGCAGCTCCACCAACTTCCGCAACATTTTCGGAACGATATACTGAGGCTCATATTGCCCTCCCATGCAATCCGCCTCCTCGGTCTCTGCCTCGCCTCTCGCCAGCGCCTTGGCCTCCTCGATCAGCTTGTCCAAGTCTCGCTCAGCAGCCGCACGAGCCGGAGACATCCTGAACCAGCTCCGAGCTTCCAACGCATTGATCACCCTGATCTCCCACGGCACATAGGCGTGATGCAGGTACTTCTCTGCGTACCGTTCCAGGAACGTCTTATCCCGGTGGATCAGCATCGGCATTTCTGGCCTCGACAGGTGCTCGCAGAACAAACCCCACCCCATCGTCAATATAGGCGTCATCGAGCCAACTTCGTCCAAGACACGCTTTCGCCTATCCAACTTCACTCTGCGTTCGTGTCCGACACTCAGAAGAGGTCCAAGCTGTTCCTTCCGCCGATCACCCTTCCGCTCGACCTCCTCACTCTTGCGGCTGCTCGGCCCATTGTCCCGGCTCCTGCGATTAGCAACCTCACCTCGCCGATTGTGATCCCTCAGGGCATCCGCCCCCCACGTATTCTCGACCCGCCTGTCCTCTCTACGATCCTTACTCATCGCTTCCTCCTTGCTAGTATCTCTCGAACAGTCCGTCCAAGCTATTTCCGTAGAACTCCGTCAGCCCCTCGACCTCATCGGTCGGCAAGACCACAACGGACGTGGGCCGCACTTTCGGTGTCCTCAGGGTTATCAGGTGCATACACAATCCGATGAACCCATCCTCATCGGTGATGATGCGGCGGCGGTGGTCGTCACCTTCCCTGCCAGCATTCTGGATCACCATCACCGGCCTCTTGTCAAACCAAACCGTCGCCAACCGCCAGAACCGGCGACTGTCGAAGCTGAAGTCCTTCAGGCAGCGTATCTCGACTCGGTCGCTCGTCTTGTCCCACAGGATGTCTCCCCCTTGTAAACCGCTCTCCTCGACGTGATTGTAGTAGCTCCCGAACAGCGTCCGGAGTTCATTACTGACGCTCTCGGGTTTAGCGTCGTACAGCTCCTGCGGTGTCTTCATGATCCATCCTCCTCGTTCTCAATCATCAGTGGCCCCTCAGCCCTCGCCTGCTCAATCAGGGCCTCCAGACCCAGTCCTTGCATACGCCGCAAAATGAACCCGTCGATCTCTGCCTTCCCTGCCTCGACCGTCTTCTCCATGGCGCTGGCGAATTGCTTCTGAACGAATGGCGTGTTGTTGAGCACGCACATACGGAGATGCTTCACCGCATCCCTCAGGTTCGCGACATCGCTCTTCTTGACCGACTTCCCTGAGAGAATACCGTCCAGACGTTCTATGATGGCCATAGACTGCTCCACCATATCCTCCAGGTGCTCGGACATCTCCGCCTCAAACGTGCTCTTCGTGGGCTCCACTTCCAGGCCAGGAACCGTCTCAATGTCCGTCCCCTTAGGTGGAGCGTACTGCAACGTGCAGGGCGTACCAGACCCCATGTTTAGAGACGACACCATCGTCGCCCATTGGGCCTCCGACATCGCCACCTGCACTATGGTATCCCTGCCCATCACCCAGTCCCGGTTGAGGTGCCGCGTGTTGCTCGCCCTATTCACGGTGAGGGTTATGTAGTGCTGATGCCGGATCGCCGACTGAAAAAGCACTGCCTGCCCGGAGACCCTCGATACGCTCACCGTTCCGAAGGCCGGGTGCTCAAATTGATCTCCGTGCACGTCATCCTCATTCACCTTCGTCGCTCTCATTATCTTCCTCATCGGTCTCCCCTCTCTGATTCCCTCGCTCTGCAGCAGTCCTCATAGGCGGCCCAGGCCACCGACAGCTGCTCCCACTCAAACACACTAGTACGCCACCTGGGGTCATCCAGCAGCTTCCTCGCTGCCTCCTCTCTCGTCCCTTCCACGACGCACGACACGAACGTCTCGATGCTCCTCTTGCGCTGTTGTGGGGAGTACTGCTCAGAAGCGTACTCGACCCGCCACCGCGTCTTACCGCCCCGCTTCCTACGATCCCTAACGACGAAGCCTATCTGCACGTGGGCCGCCGTCACCGCGTAAGCCGGAACCGGCCACTTGATTCGCCTGAAACTGAACATCAACCACCCACCAAGTTCCAACCAAGATGAAACATCCACCCGGTCAGAACAGTCGACGCAGCCACGAGCACCAGCATCACAAGGATGACCAGCAGACCCACCAGTGCCATGCGGACGTTCTCGGGGATCACCCGCACCATCCAATCGTTCACTTGCTTATACATCAAGTTCTCCTTCCCTTCGGCCCATGGTAGGTCCTCTGCATCGAGCCGACCACCTTCCCCAGGTGATCATTGATTATCGCTAGTTCCCCTCCAACTCCATGGATCAGGTCGGCAACCGCCCTCTCCAACGTCTCACGAGATGCAGTAGACGTGGGGCAGACCTCACCCATCACCCGCTTACGCAAGGCTACCAATCGCTTTGCACAGCGAAGTGCAGCCTCTAGCTTCTCAATATTAGTCATCATCCACCCCTCCCGGTCGTAACCGGATAGTCACCTCACGAAGCAGCGCTTCCATCGCTGTCAGCTCCGACAAGGTGAAGTGATTAAAACCGGGCATCGGTGTCGACGGCCTACCAACCAGCACCGACAAACCCCCCAACTGCTGCTGCACTTCTGCAACCCGATACTTCTTTATTGCATCACACATTTTAGCCCTCCTTGGCCCTATTGCTAAAGTACAATCGCCTCATACGAACCGCCGCCCCTCAATAGAACGACGGCTCGCGTTAGACGACTACCCCTCCTTCCCCACCAGTGCGGCAGCTGCCCGCTGCGCTACTGGATCGCCATTGAAAGTTTTCCTCCACGCTTGCGTGACTATCTCTGCTTCAGCCGCGCCCAGCGAGAACTCTCGCATGACGTAAGCGACAGCCGCGTACATGTTTGTGAAACCGCTCCCGTGCCGCTCGTCCAGAAAGACGAAGAATTTCTCCACCCGCTCCTGGCTGACCGTTGATCCGTGTAATTTCATTTGACCCTCCATGGTCTGCTGTTAATACTCACCTACCAAAGCAAGTTCTGCTTTGTAGCGAACCGCCAACTCAGCTATCTGACGGTGCGGTAAGAAAGTTATCCGATAAAGCCTCTCCTCCCCACCGGACACAATCTTCTTCACCCGCCCCGGTAAACCGAAATGCCTCTTCGCAAGGGCTAGCGCCTGAATAAAATTCGGCCCAGTTATCTGAGCAATTTTGGTTCCATAAATCACAGCTAGACCCTCCTTGGTCGATTTAAGATAATCATGATCATAGCAGGCAAAATCTAAATTGCAAGTATAAGTCCTGCAATTAATTGCACAAAAACTAGGTCACCTCTACCTCCTGACCACCCAACTGCTCGACAAACCTGAGCACATTCTCCGGGGGGTCCTCCAGCGTCGCCCTCGACGTGGCGTAGTCGATCTGAACATGATTCCCCGGCATCTTGTACCCGACGAACTCAGCGAATTGTCGGAAGTTCGTATCGCTGTAGAACTCAAGCACCCTCGTAACCATCACGACCTCCTATCTGAATCTCCGGACTCGCATCTCTTCGTAGTTCAACCAGACTATATACTTGTGCCCGCACCTAGAACAACCCTCAGGCAAACCATGAGGCACGATCATCAATCCCATCACGTCGTGCCCCGCGCTGCCTCCCTGCGTGTGATCGAACTCGAACCCGCAGGAGCAGCACCGGTACCGAGCGTCTAGCTCCCCACAACCTGCGCGAATGGGCAGTCGCATGGGCTCGATTCCCCGTCAAGCGCAAGGTAGGAGGCACAGCCCACCAGGTGCTCCGTTATCCCTGGAGGCGGTGCCCAGGTGAACTCGGTCACCGGGAGATGCTCCGCGCAGGTTGAGCAGAACGTCCCCTGATAGAAACCTGGGTCTCTAGCGTAGGTCTCGGCTATCGCCAATGACATGGTGGTCAGCTTCTTGCAACCCTTCCCCACAGCATCCAACTTATCCTGGGTCCAGAACTTCCCCGTGAGTGGTGCTCTGTCCTCGGGATATTCCTCGAACTTCACATACCCATGCCCGCCGAGGAAGGCCTCATCCTTATCGGTCAGGTCCCTCAGCGGATACTGAGGTCCTTGGGGTCCAGCATGGAGATAAGATACCCTGACGGACCTGACGTAGCCCTTGGCCCTCTCGGCCTCTGACAGCACCACGTAGCCCCTCTGCTGCCCGTTCTCCTTGGTATCTCGATGGTCATCCGTCGCGGGCGACCCGTCTGTCATGGTCGTGTCCGACCGATCAACAGGCTTGGGTTTAGGTGGGGGCCTATCCACCATCAGGATAAAGTGAAAATTGGCCTCAGTGTTGGCAGGGTGGCTAACCAGCCCCAAGTACTCCATCCTCAACAAGTTGATCGCTTCCTCCATCGCCCCCGACCCTTTGTTCGCCCGGCAGGTAGGCGTCACTATAGCGTGCTGGGCCTTGATACCAGGTAATCTTATCCCACTCATCCCAGTCATGGTCTCCTCCTTATGCAAATGTTTGCGCGGGCTACCCGTCGAAGTTCACCGGAAGGTCGAAGGCGTCGTACCCGGCGATTTCAAGTAGCTTATACCTCTGGATGGTCTGACCCTCCGCGTTCATGACGAACACCTCGCCCCTAGTGAACTGCAGGTGCTTACCCTCAGGCGTAATGAGGAAAAAGCCAAAGTCACGGTCGCCCGGATTCTCACCATCAGGACACTTCCACTGGGCCGTCTCGAATGTGATGTTGGTTACGCTGATAGCCTCGTAGATACTCTCGTGGTCACCCACCGGCACGTGCTTGACGTACATCATGTCACTGTCTCCTGTCTGTCTAACTGTCTAACTGTCTAACTGAGGGTAGCCTAGAGGCCTATCACGGTCGTGTCAAACAGATACCAGTTGCTTCCCGGTGCCCTTGCAGGTCACGCAGGGATGAGGGCCTGTCTCTGGCTCAGGATGATACTTGGTCCAATCCCCGTCACCACCGCACTCTAAACAGTCTATCTCACCGGCCCCGCACCCCAAGAGACGAACGTCAACCTCCACAGAGGTATCACAATTCAAGGCGCAGTAAACAGCCATCAGCATAGGCATCTCCCCGTGCAATTAATTGCAATCACACCAACGCCAGCTGAACACCTCGCTGGTTCTGATATTTCCCTCGGTACGGGTTCTTCGGTATCGCCGACAACTTCTCGAACTGCAGCTGACAGATACCCTCCTCGGAGTATACCCTAACGGGGGAGCGCGTAGCGTTACCTATCTCTACGGTCAACTCACCGTCCCACCCAGGCTCCCCCGGCGTCAGCGGCGTGATGATCCCACACCGAGCGTACGTCGACTTCCCGACACACGTCACGTTGATCCAGGGAGGTATCCTGAAATACTCCATCGTCGCCATCAGCGCGTAGCTGTTCGAAGGGATATCGCAGTAATCCACATCCTCGTGAGCGTCAAGCAACTTCGGATCGAAGTTCTTCGGGTCCACCAGCTTTCCGTACAGGTCGGCGAACACCTGGAAGGTCCGCTGGGGTCTCACGTCGTACCCACAAGAAGACAACCCATAACTCAAGACCCTACCTCGAAGTACGGTCTCCCTGACCTGTGCCCCCAAGAATGGCTCTATCAAACCCAACCTGTTCGCCAAGTCCTCCAACTGCCAGTCGACCAGTGTCCCCGGCGCCCACCTCGTGATCTCAGCATTCAGCGCATCATCCTCGCAGTACCTATTCTTCGTCATCTCTACCGCTCTCCTATCTCCTGTTGCCCCTCGACTGAGCGCTTTCCGCTCTCCTTCTTGCCCCTCAGACTGACCGGCAACCTCTCTAGGCTTATGTCGTAGCTGTGCCATATCTCGGACATGTAACTCAGTCCATAGACCACGGACGCGATGGCATCAGCACAATCCTTCGAGCCTGAAGGCGGGTGGTCCACCTTCCCATTCTTGTTGTTCCTCTCCAATTGGATCAGCTCAGTCTGAGCCCTGCCATGCTCCGGCGACAGCACCCTCCCATCCACTATCGCGGTCTTCGCCACTTCGTACGGAAACGGTGACGTGTCCACCGAGCGTATCCCCGTAATGTAACCGTGCTGCGCCAGTATCTGAAGCGAGTCGGTCGACTGGAAGCTGTCAAAGGTTATCCACGTCAGAGGCATCCCCAGCTCACTCAACTTGTAGAACAGGGTCCGTATCTTCGAGAACACGATGTCCTGGCCGGGCGGTGGTCTGACCTCCAGAACGAAATCCAGCGTCACCACCGGCAACAACTCAACCACGTCGTAGCCTCTCGGTATCTCTTTGAACCCACTCACGTAGCCGCAGGTTATCCCAGCGCTGTCCCGGTTGATCGCCAAGTCAACATGCGCCCACCGCTTCTGCTCCAGCTTCTTGAACCGACCCTTGAACACCTTCAAACCGTAACCGTCGAAGTCGCACCACTCCGTACTCAGCACCGACCTCACCCTGCCGAACATCTTATCCACCGCCTCCACATTCGGCATGAACGGATGAGTCGCCAGCGTCGACACGCCACCGACGTCCCGTATGGCGTTATATATGTCCGCCTCAAACTGATTCTTGAACTCCATTGGAACAGTCAAGACCAACCTTCGATCCTTCTCCGAGACCTCCTCGTCCTCAACCATTAGCCTGGGCCGTCTGGACCCGTCCCCAACGAACACGTCGAACCACTCCCCCGTGAACTCATCGTCCGGCTTAACCTCCCATATCTTCCGGTCGTAAACGTATATCCTCGGGTTCTTCTTGGCCTCGATCTCCTTGCGGTCAGTGAACTGACCGGGATACCTGCGCGAAGAGACCAAGCACAACATGCCAGGCAACCAACCCTGCTTCATGAACCTCGACTCTCTGCGCCGCGCTATCGCCTGATAGTTCTCCTGAGCCTGATCGAACGTCCCGCCGTCGATATTCATCTTCGAATGCTCGATAACCGCCATGAAGTTGATCTCATCGATCACCCCCCCGAACACGTTCTGACCGAGCGCCGCAGTGCTGTAACCAGGAACCGGCTTGATGATGATGTTCCTCGGAAACCTCATCTCGCTTAGGATGTACTTGTCGTACTTGAATTTAGACATGAACCAAGGCGAAGCGTTGATCATGTTCTGGAGCCGCTTGTAATCCACGGTCTTGGCGAGACTACTGTTCACCGACTGCATCAGGAACACGATCTCGTCTGACGGAGCTATCCCGAACTCGTCGTGCGGGTTCACCATTATTCCCAGCAAGTACAGCTGATAAGCCATCGTCAGCAGCGCCAGGGTCGTCTTCGAGGCCCCGATGGAGCCGGTCAACACCGACTCGATCCTTACCCCGTTGTTCATCGCCACGAGGTCTCCGATTACCTTCGAATGCGGCATCGGCCTGGTCGCCGTCCCCATCTTCATGTACCGAGGAGATCGTATGAACTCCAGGATTCCGACAGGGGTCTCCGTTACCTTCCTCTCCTGAACCAGCTTCACCCTTCGGGCTACGTCGTACGCGGCCTCCTGGTAGAACGTCTGCCGCTCGCTGATATTGGTCAACTCTTCGGCGGCGTCCACCATCTTCAGGCCCTCTGCGCCGAAGCCCTCCAGAACGGACAGCCAGTAATTAGCGTCGGGGACTGAACTCGATCTCTGCGTGTTTCTCGACCTCTTTAACAAGATTCAGAACCCTCTCGTTCACCTCAACATACAGGAAAGTGCCAAGCACTGCCCCAACCGGCACCGTAATGTCCACCTTGTCCGGCATACCGGCAGCCTTGCGCTCTTCGGGTAGGCCCAGCTTCAACAACTCTATAGCCTCCCTGACCGTCAGCTCCGAGGGCTTCAGGTCCTGGAGCCGTACCACCGCCTTAGCCTGAGCCAGCCTGGCTATCTTTATCTGACGCTCCCTGATCTCGGCCTCAGACTGACTGAACTGCTCCTGAGCAACCTCTATCGACTCCTCTGCCAGCTTCTCCGCCCGCTTCTTTACCTCGTCGTTCCAACCTTCCTTACCAGCCCTTCTACGCACACTCTCATAGTTCACCCCGTGGTTCGCTGCTAACTCCTTCAGCGTGAGCAGTTCATCCCTACTCGGATCAAGGTTACTTACAATGAAGTCTTCCTTTACAGCTGGCCAATTGATCTTATTCGCCACCACCAACCTCCTCCACCATAGCCCCATTCACGATCTCCGCCATCTTAGCGAACACCGTAGGGATAGCCCTGATGTCATATTTCTCCGACACCTTGGCAACCGTGGCGGTCAGCAAATCGTACTCCTCCTTGGTCGCTAGATACATCTCAACAACGTCCGAATGAGCCTCGATCCGCCTCACTGCCTCCTCGAATGCCTTCTTCTGGAGTGGCAGAAACGCCAGCATCACCGTGCGCGTGTCCAAATTTATTTCAAGCTCCTTACTCGACAGCTTCACGTCAGCGTCGACAAGGTCCCCCAAGTCCACGTCCACAAACGCCTCTATCCTAGCGTCTGCATCGCCTATCGAGGCGAATATCGCCTGGACGATAGACATGTCGTCCTTCCCCTGAAGCGAATTGTGAGCCAACTGCTTGGCCTTTATCTGATCCCTGGTAAGGCCGGTTACGTCCACCAAAACCCAAGCCTCCGTGATCCCAACCTTCCTGCACGAACGAATGCGGTGGTGGCCGGATACGATCTCCAGCCCGTGCTCCGTCAAGGCACAGAACGGAAGGCTCTCAAGCCCTCCCCGCTCAGTGATGTTCTGCGACAATTGGTGGAAGGCGTCCTGCCCCATCACCCGAGCATTTATCGACTGCTCTATGAGCATCTCGACCGGGACCAGCCACAACTCGAACCCATTGTCCAGCTCCGTGGTCCTGACTGGCCTAAGCAGCACGCCATTCGCGTCCTTCTTGGTCTCACTTAGCGGAAAAGCGTTTTCCGCCTTAGGCGACAGCAACCCCGCCACCTCCTCATCAACAGCAGCTATGTTCACCGTCATCTACTCCTCCCTCTTTACCTGACCGTGCTTGGTCACCCATTCGGTTACGACCTCCCGCCCAGTCTTCCCGTTGAACTTTCCCTCGTACACCAACTTGAAGCGCCCACCCTTCATCTTTTCCCGGCTCTTCATCTTCAGTATACCACGATTTATCTTCACCTCGGCGTACTTGCTTATGCAGGTCGTCCTCATGGACTTCAGCATCGGCAACATCAGCGACTCATGCTGCGGGAAGTTCGCCATCAGTATATCCCGACACTCCCCCGACAGTAAGTACATCATCAGCAATCGGTTCAGCTTCTTGTATCGCACACTCGTCGGGGTAATCCCGAACACCTCGAACACGTGGCTCAGCCTGTTACGAGCCCACGACGAATACATGAACCCAACAGTCCCTACCACCCTCCCATCCACCACGAACAGGAAGTAAGTTTCAGCGTTCACCACACCAAGTGCCTTAATGAAGAGATCGTAGTAGTACGTCGCCAGCTCCTTGGTCGTCGTGACCATAGCCAACACACTGTCCTCGGTTATCTCCTGCTCGCAGTAAACCGGAGGTCGCCGAGCCGGTACATCGTGAACTTTCTTGGGTCTAGCCACGACCTTTCGTCCCCGATTCGTCACAAGATATATCGTCCTATCCGACTTCCCGTACACCTCGGCGTAGTCCTTCGAGAACTCCGTCCAGTCCAGGCGCTCCAGAGGATACCAATGCTCAGCATACAACGTGACGTGAGCCGCCGCCCCATTCAGCTCACCATAGAACGACTCGATATCCTTCATATCGATCTCCGCGATCTCGGGAGCATTCCACGAATAAGCGCCGTCAGGCTCGAACATCTTCGTATAACCACCCTTGTAGGCTGGGGGGTTATACCAGATCAAAGCGTCAGCTTCGGCCAGCGCCGTCCTTATGTGCTCGTGCCCGTCCCTGACCACGTACGAAAGACCGGCCAGCTTTTTCTGGTGGGTCTTCAACCCCTCCAAATACTTCTGGTACATGGTCGGCATCTGATTGCAGAACTCAAGGCGCTGCCACCTCCGGAACTCGCTCTTTCCCTTTATCTGAACCACCTTCACGATGCAGAGAGCCGCCGCCGTAAACTCCACCTGACCGTCTCTGGGAAGCGCCTCGAACAACGTCCTCAGATCGTCGTCATGAACCGTGAAACCCACGTCCCTCGGGTCTTTATCCGGGTCCAGCAGGAAGCCTACGAGTGTCGAATACACCGACACATCCGAGGTCTCTATGACCTTCGGGTCCACCCCCTCATCTACCAGGGCCTCAACCATGGCAAACGAACCTACACAGGGAACGACCACCCTCCGGTAATCGCCCACCCTCCCCCTCACGTGGTCGCGCAGCGCACGCCGCACACCAGGTGGCGTCACCCCTTGAAATATGGGTTCCAGTTTCTCTATCGGCATCTGTAAACTTGGACCGGGGGGTGGGCATCGAACCTCTTACGTCCGGTGAGCCTTGCAGCCCCCGTACACCTCTTCAGGTTGAATAGCTCCGAAGAGCCCCTGATGTCCTACCAGATAGACGACCCCCGGCTAATCCTCCTTGTGTTCTTCCGGTTCTGAGCACCTGAACTTTAGGCTCAGGCCCTCGCCTAGTCAACCTCCGTCTTCGATGGTCTTCCCGTCGTCAATAGTGAGCAGTACCCTCGGTATGATCAACTCACACCCACCATCCTTCCGGTCGTGCCAGCTGCCTACGCTTATACTCTTCCCTGAAGTGTCCTCCACCTCGACGAACCTGCCCGACTCAGCACCAGGAGGACCATCGAACACGATATGGATCGTATGGATCGTACTCACCTCCAGCAACGCAGCCAGTGCATCCCTAACCTCCTTCAAACAAACTGCACACAGGATCGCTTCCGTTACTCCGGTCCCAGCGATGGCTGGTGCAGGACCCTCACCGTAGTAGAGGGGTTCGTTTATCGACAAAGACCCCCAACCCTTCGGCACCTTGACCATCCCCGTGATCTCCTGGCAACCGCAGTGGTCGCAAATATGCTCCCATGTCTGTTCGATAGTTCTAGTTCCCATCTCGTCCTCCTATTGCAATTAATTGCACAATCCTCAATCGCGCCATTTGATTACAAGCTCACCACCAAGAGCCTCAATCGCACGGATAATATTTTTCAATTTAGGTTCCGCACACCCGGTAAACCAACTGCGCGTACACCCACGCTTTAAGCCAGCAACACACTGCAGATCGGTACTCGTAAATCCCCGGTCAATCATTCTGGCGCGGATTTTAGCCAGAATAGGATCGTCCGTTTTTGGGAGTAGTCGGCGAACGGTAAAATTTCGAAATAAATCTAGTTTCCTAGCCTTGCTCGTTATGGATTTCCATGACCGATCAGGCAAAGCGATTACTATCTCATCATGCGTACCATTCCGCCATAAACGTCTTAGTTTGATCTCATCAAGGCCGGTCCATTGCCTCATTTTGCCAGTCCCCGAACGACTTAGCCCGAGTCGCTTTGCCCTACCCATAATCGAACTTTCGGAGCGCCCTGGGAGCACTTCCTGTGCTGCTGCAATTCCACCGACTGAGTATGTGCTACAAAGCAGCTGATCCTCTTTAATCCCCCAGGTCCTACCTCGGTAATACGACACACCCTCCCGACTTCTCACAACCATGGTATTAGGCCGTGCGATCAGACGATTCATATTCTCATCCCCACCTCTCCTTATTGCAAGCACCCACCGCACAACCAGTCTACCGCGTACAAGACACACAGACCCACGATGTACAGCGAGACCGACAGCGACACCATGTTCTCGCTCATCACTACCGCTCCTCATACTCAACAGGCGCACTATCTATCTCTGACCACGTCCATTTGGCACCATGCTTCGCTTTCTGGTGCTGCATTACACCACCCTGCCCCCTGCAAGGCTTCCCACAGTCGGGGCACTCAACCAATTTCCGTCGCCGCACTCGATCTGTCGGCACGGGAGAGCCATGGTACATTGCATTTTCGAGTTCATATTCTGCATACTCACCCATACGACGCATCCTTCCACTTCACAAACTTCACCGCACTCTTGTGTTCCCAGAACCAATCCGGCACGTCATCGCATACCAACACCGTTGGAACGTACCACTCTTTATTACCACCAACGAACAACATCCGCACGACCTTGAACGTGACGACCTCGGACACCGGCACCACCACGTCACCGTCCTCCCACGCCATCGTTACGCTGCCGTCATGCTCCTCCTTCCGAACCTTTTTCGCCATGGCCTGCCCCAGCGACAGTGATGGCATCTGCATCACCTTAAACACAGGACCAGCCGGAGCCTTCCCCCACAACCACCCGAGCAACTGCCCTGCTTCATTAAATACTTGCATCAGGTTTCCTCTGCATCTTCGCAATCCCCCGACTGATCATCCTCTTGAGCCTACCGCGCTTCGCCCGATCACGAAGAACCTCTATCGGCATCGCGTCCTGCCTCTCCTTTCCCCGCCGGGTATTGCAGCCCCAGCAAGCGGCCACCGACCGGGGCTCTCCTCGGTGCGAGCCGCGCTCAGGACTAAACCTATCATCCAAGTGATCGAACGTGCACAAAGCAGGGTTCATAGCCTGTCGCTTAACGTGGGGCTGACCTGGTGATATCATCACCCTACCGCACCAGTGACACCGACCTCCTTGCGTTCCGAACAGGTACTGAAGACGGCGCTTCTGCTTGGGTGTCACCCAGGCACCCCTCCTGGCTCCTGGCCATAATCGTAATATCCGAGATCAAAATCTGGATCACCCTCGAACTCTTTCGGAACTTCAGGCTCCTCACTAGCCATACCAGCCAGATAACCATTCTCCTGCTTGGCGTACTCCCGACCAGCTGCGTAAGCCTCCTTGGCCCGCCTCGGGTCTTCCGCTTCCTTGCGCTTAACCATCTTTGGGTTTCTCCCCTAAATCAAACACATGGAACACCAGCGGCCCCATGAACACGATGTCAACCAATGAAGCAAAAGCAGCCTCGGGTATCATCGGGTGACCCGTTCCGTGAATAACGAACTTCCGCACAATTACAGGAACCTCCGGATCAACCACGGCCCACACGAAGAACCTCTGGTCCTGCACCCCAGCTCCGAGTAGCCTGGCCCCTCCGGGCATCTTCACCTCCACCTCATCGCTCCTCAAGGGAGTCAACTCGAACTTCCACACTGTCTTCATCACTCATCCCTCCTTGGTCTGGTACACCCGGCTGGACTCGAACCAGCGACCTGCCGATTAGAAGTCGGCTGCTCTGATCCCACTGAGCTACGGGTGCTCTCTGTTATCTTCCTCGCCTTGCTTTGCCTAGCCTGGCCGCGCCACGCCCTGCCCAACCTCGCCACGCCACGCCTTGTCTTCCAAATAAATCTTTTCCTCGCCTTGCATTGCCCTGCATCGCCAAGCCTCACCCCGCCGGGCCATGCAACGCCGCGCCTTGTCTTCCAAATAAATCTTTTCCTCGCCTTGCTTTGCATCGCCTTGTCTCGCCTCGCCCTGCCTGGCCCCACCCAGCCATACCGTGCCGTGCTCGATAAACTTCCTTGCCTTGCATTGCCATGCCTCGCATTGCCCCGCCCAGCCATACCGTGCCGTGCCTAGTCGAAACACGCTATCGTAGACCTACTCCCAATCGACTATCCGGAACTTCCCGAACACCCCTCGGAAGGTACCGAGACCTATGGCCAATCCGCCCTGGTCGAACAGGTTCTGAATATCCTGCTCCTTGATCTCCTGGTTTGGAAATATGGTCAACCCAAATTCCAACTCCCAAGGCAGGGGCAGCACAGGCCGCTCCTTCGGGTTCGGTATCCCCTTGTCCAGTCGAGCTACCGACCGGTGAAGATAAATACCGCTCCGCTCGTCCTGCTCTACGCCGAAGTCTCCGACCTCGATAGGCCTCCCCTCCTTCAGGAAGTTGATATAGCCCGGATGCTCATCCGCGCCCAGTATCTGAACGAACGACAGACAGGCATTGGCTATGGCCTTGTACTTCCTCGGGTCGCGCAAACGCTTCGGGGCGCTATTCGTATTGTGGGCTGATAAGAACGAAACGATGTTCGTTGTCGGAAGCACTAACTGGCTTGATTCCGGGGCCAGATACACCTTCTGCTCCCACTGCAGTTTCGTATCGTTGTCCCCGGCGTATCGGTCGAACATTATGTCTGTCAGACCGCCCAACAGAACTCGCCTGGTTATGATCTCCAATCGAGTGTCGCTCTCTCTTGCCTTCGTCATCTTTCATCTCTCCCTCTTTCCGGTTAATGTGATCGAGACTACTTTGCCTCGCCTTGCTTCGCCTTGCCTTGCCACGCCACGCCTAACCAGGCCTAGCCCCGCCGGGCACCGCCTCGCCAAGCCATGCCTTGCACTGACTTGTCAAGTCTTCCTAGTAAACTTATTCCTCGCCTTGCAGTGCCGTGCCTTGCCCTACCGTGCCGAGCCTAGCCCCACCAAGCCGCGCCTTGAAAAACTGTTGTCACTTCCCATACGAGCCGCCGTATTCCCACCACATCATGGCGGGAATTATCTGTTTCTCCAGTATCCGGCTGTCGATCAGCTCGCCCTCTCGGGTGATGTGCACACCGTACAGGTCCGTATTTCGATGGTACCAGGCGCATAATTTACTTGCTCTATGACAATCTCTCGGATCATGTTCAGAGCACATGATCGTCGCTACGCCCTCCTCGGCCAGCGCCGTCACCTTGCCTATCTTATCCAGAAAGATCGCGCTCTCCACGCTAGTCTTACCCATCCCGCCGAGATGCTCTCCGGCCCACTTGTACTCGATCCCTGACTGCCTCAGCAGTATCCTGAGCGAGGACCGACAGAAGTGCTTCGCCCGGCTGTACGGCTTCGTTCTCACATCGACCAACACCGTCGTCCCGACACCCACGAGCAGCTTGTGCAGTATCTCAAAACTATGGTTCGAGTGGCCTACCGTGTACAGCTGAAAACTCATCTCTCAATGCCTCTCATTATCTTTTATTGAAAAACTGACAATTATGCGGCAGGGATAACAGCACTCCATGGACCTCATGAGGCGTCTTTCCCTCCCTAATCTGCAACACGGCGATGCGTAAGTTATGACAAAGACCATCCCCATCTGGATTGTCATACCTCTCTGAATACTTACAGCCCCCGCATGTTTTCGTATCAATCATTCTAACCATCCCTGGTTGATCTGTAGATCATAACCTGTTGCTCCCTTGTAGTCTAGCTTAATGCGCCAGGAACACTACGTTGTAATCCGACTCCCAACAGGCTCCGCAGTTACCGCAGAACTTGTCGTCCTGCTTCTGAGCCGGACACTGAAAAGAATTAGTCCACAGGATCGGCTCCAGCCCCAACCGGTCATCATACCCCAGTATGGCCTCGCGCCTGAACTCCACTGGTTTATAGCGACTGAACCTCATAGCAAACCGAGGCCACTGCTCCTCGCGCAACACCCACAACGCCCTTCCTATGGGGTCCTCATGGAGCCGCGCCGTGTAACCGAAGACACGCAGCATGGGAAATTGAGACAGCCACGCTCTCCAGATACCCACGTACTCAACCGAGTAAAAGTCCCCCAGGACGTGGAGCCTCACGACGAACCCATGAGGATAGCTCTCAGCCAGACCAGAGAGGTCTCGGCCTATAGCACTCACCAGAGCATCGTGATCATCCGCTGAGTGACGCCGCGCCCACTGCATGTTGTTCCCGTAGCATGTTACCCAGTGGTGACATGTATCGGGACACGTCCTGCGCTCCTCCAGGGTGAGGGTGAATATAGGCATCCCTCTCCACCGACCAACAGTGACCTCACGCCCTATCTTGCGATTGTTGACCCCTGACACCAGCACGCGATCCACCTCATCAGGACGCCTGACCATGCTGACGAATGTCGTCCTCTTGGCCTCCAGGGTCTTAGGAGTAGCTCGCTTGGACCTCCGAGGTCTACCGACCTTCGCACTTGCCCGCATCTTGGCCCCCGGCCTTGACGGGAACCTGCGTTGATTAGAAAGGGTGCCCTTCATAAGCCCTCCCCCACAGGGTCTTGATCAAACCCCTCTCCGCCGACCGCCACAGCACCAGATCGACCACCCCGATACGATCACCAGTTGCCTCCGACAACGCCGAACACAGAGCCTCCGGCGTCGTTTGATAGTGCTCCGCTATCCTGACTAGGTGCCTATCCGGCTTCATCAGATCGAGCCCAAGGTTCTTACCGAGATGGAACTTCGTTATCTCCCCGATCCAAGGCAGTGCGACCAAGAATACCAGTGGGTCCTCCGCCTCCTTGTAACCCCTCCACAACTCCTCACGCTCCCGCCATATCCAGTCGATGGCAGCCGCCTTACCAGGGTGACCGAAGACCTCGATCACGGGTCTCCCGTACATCAGAGCAGTTCTGACCCTAGCATAAATCATCCGGGCGACGGTCCACTTCATCCCTGAATTACAGATGACGAACGCGGCCTCCAGTGCGAACCCCTCAGCACTCTCAGGTGCCCCCACCGTCTCCGCCCACTTTATCTCGTCACCGAACCCGGCAACAATGACGGCAGCCTTGAGTTGCCTGTAATCTCCCGGTGTCATGCTCCTCACCCTTCCCCCAAAACAGCAGCTATCACATCCGCGTGCGTCTTGCCCGGCAGAGGATACTTTCGTCTGATATTCCTGATCAATTCATTGTCTCCACAACCAGGATCAAGCCACCACGCCTGCTCATATCTGACGTTGCTCTCAGACCAACCGAACACAAGTCCATCTTGCTCGACAAAGTCCGGCCCCCCGACCTGACCGCCTGTCCCTTTATCTAGGTCTCGGTGCGGTCTCTTCAAATCTAGCACCCGATGTCCCATTAACCTCTCTCCTTCTGCCTATCCACCACCTCGTACTCAGTGGCACTAGGAGCCTGTAGTAAGGCTTCTCCCAGCCTCACAGCGCCGTCATGATCGTTGCTATAGCCAGCATCATGCCAACCCGGACCCAAGTAGCCCTTTATCCTAATCAGATACCGCTGACCTTTATCGCCTATCTTCTCCGGGGGTAATGTCATTTCCTACTCACTTGCAAGTAATTGCACGGTTATGACCCTTGGGTATAGTAACGGGACAGCGCAGGTACCCACGCAGAGTCACTTGGTTCGCTGGGACGCCGTGCCGTCCCCTATGGATGCTGCGCTGCAACCTCTCCGCTTATCACGAGTTTCCATAACCCGCACCCACATTCAACGCGTCATTACAATCCTTACGAAGCTGTTCCTCGGCGGCTTCCCTCTCGTCCCGCAGACGCTCCATTTCCGTAACAACCTCAACCAATGACCACTTCTCCTTAGCTGACAACGCCACCGAGTTCTTCAGTACGTTCCTGTGAGCCTCAATCACAATATCCAGATCACTCATCACTTTATCTTCCCTCCTTGGGTTACAGGCGGTAGCCCGGCCCAACTTCGAAGATGCTCCCTCGTCTTTACAGGACGTCGGAGTAATCGAAGCTGTCTACGACAGGCACCAATATGCTCCCCTCCTGGTGCGGAACCGACCCACCCAGCGATTGCTGGATGAAATCAGGATACGTGATCACGATCATACCACGATCCTTCGCCTTCCGAGCCTTGACCGTATCAATCCGACTGGCCACAAGGACCTGCACCGCTTGAGTGACACTTCCCTTGACCACGAAACCGAAGTCCTCGGCCCGCGCCTTGAGATCGGCTCTGAGAACTGAATTACCTCGATGGTCCACCGCAGGACCGGTAAAGCACAATGTCAAACCTTGCATCGAACCCTCCTTGGTTCAGGTTTTCTGATCTACTTATCATGACACATAGACCTACTTATGCAAGTGATTATTACCCCTCAGTGCAATTAATTGCACGTTCTCGACACCAGTGGAACCGGTGCCCGAACAGCCAGAGCGTGGCGTAGATCACCACGTCCAGGCCGTTCAGTATCAGGTGCGCCCTACCTGGGCGGGTCCAGTTCAAGTACATCAGTCGTGGGGCACCAGCAGCTGCTTCATCTCGTCGAAGTCCTCCCGCAACTGCTGAACGACTCCGCTGATGCTCTCATCACCAGGGTAAGCAACCTCGTTAGCGAGCAAGCTGATAGTATCCTTCAACACCATCACCCGACCCTCCATGTCACTGAGGCGACTCGCCACGATGTTCACGACATCATGCAGTTGAGCCATCGTCATCTTCGTCGTTGACGTCTTCTTCAGCTTACCGAACGCCCCTTCCCGGCGATACGACACAGCTGCTTGAGTAACTCCCACGTCGGCGGCTATCTTGTCGTCGCTCCATCCGACAGCGTACTCACCAGCCTCGACATCGAAGTGCTCCTCAAGTAGAGCGAATATCGCCCGCTGGTGAACTATCGTCACCTTCTTCGCTATCTTCTCGACAGCGGTCTCCGTCTCTTTCTCGCTCATCGCTCTTGTTCCTCTGTATGATATTATCGACCATCTCAGCATGAATTGGCCGTCCATGCGCCCTGTGAAGCTCACTCCGCTCCTCCAGGGCCTTCACCTCGTCGGGGCGCAGCTCTTTGATCTTCTCATCACCTGTCATTGTCGTCACCCCCCTCCTTGGGGCCGCGTCAGGGCATCCAGAACTTGGGTGCAGCGAGCGGTCTGATAGAAGGTATAGACCTGTCATTGGCTACTGTCACGCTATCAATGGCAGCGACCAGCTCCTCGTACAGCTCCTCGTAGCGCGCGAACTCCTCGGGCAACAGGTACTGCATCGTAAGGAACACCGGCTTGCCGTTCGGCAGCGACCCCTTAGACAATTTTACGTACTCATAAAACAGCTTCGCGCCCTTAGCCTGAAACACCTTGTGCGCCTCCGGGGTGAGGGCCTTGAGCCATACAAACACGCTCTCCAGCTCATCCATGTTGGCGCAGTTCAGATTCGAGAACACCTTCCCGACAAGCATATCCAAGGCAAGCGTCTTCAGCTCGCGATTGGTCTTCAATATCGGTGCATTATCCATCACTGAGGTCCCTTCCACACCGGTTCACTGAACTTACCGACACCCCTGACGATCTTATCGTGCTGCTCCATATCATCCCACCTAACATTAGGGCATGACGTACCCCCGTGAGCCATGAGCCTCACAAACCCACTCCCGTATTTGACATAGACCCTCTCGCCTCGGTAATAGACCGGAACCTGCCGGTAGGCCCCCCTCGTCAGCATGATGGCCTGAGTGTCTGGTACCTCGTGAAACAGTTTCATCGTTTTCTCCTTAAACAAAAACCCTACAGTTTCCGCATCTTGTACGTGTCTACCAAGTCCAGCATGATATCCACCAGCAGCTTCTGGGTCGGTCCCTCTATGATCCACACGGCGAACTTACCGTCCTTACCCCGTATTCTCAGGACCCCTCTAAACTTCCCCTTGCGACACTGAACTGAGAACGTGCCGTCTGCCGGACTCAGCTTCCTGCTGTACCTGATGCTCTCACCCACTACTCACCTCATCCAAATATTGCTTCCATGACCGCCCAACACTTCTCGGTATCGAACAGATCATCGGTCCTGACACCGCTCTCCATGTCGATCCAGAAATTCCCGGCCCCCATCTTCTTTACCGCCTCCACGACGTTATCCGGCCCCAAGCCACCCGAGTAACCAACGTACTGTCCGGTAGACTCCTCGGGCCACCTACTCGGAGCTGTCCCTCGGCCTCCCGACTTGTCGAACAACCACTGCACCCTTTTATCGTCAGGGAACCTCAACGAGTTACGAGACTGCAAGATCACAGGCAGCCCTAAGTTCTGCGAGTAATTGGCCCCTACGAGCCTGTTCGGTGCTCGATGGTTGACCTGCACCCGCGTGAACCCCAACAAATTCGGTAAGGTGTAATCCTGGGCCACCATGATCCGACGCGAGAACGCTCCACACAAGTGCGCCGAGAGCCTCAACCCGGAGTCCCTCAAGCGATCTATCGTCTCCGCCGAGGGATACCTCTCGCGAACCCTCGTCGAGTGCAGCACACCCCACTCCGTAAGGGCGGGGTAAGCCCGCGCTATACGTCTCAACTGGTCGAGGTTCGTGTGATCATCCACACCCGTGAACGTCACTACGTACGGTAAATTCATAAGTGATCTCTCCTCTTTATGTCGTGTCTCATCGCCGCTTGCCCAGCCAGTACATCCGCCATCTCATTGCCTGGGTTCCCGCTGTGCCCTCGAACCCAGCGAAAATCTACTGACACTTCGAGCAGCAAAGCGTCGATAAGCAACCACAAGTCTTTGTTCTTCACCGGCTTGCCCTGCCCGGTCCTCCAACCCTTCTTCTTCCAACCTACCAACCACTCACTCACACCATCAGAGATATACTTGCTGTCCGTGATCACCAGCAATGGCTGCCCACTCAGATGCTCCTTGGCCCACCGTAACGCCTCCAGGGCGGCCAATAGCTCAGCTCTATTAGAGGTGGAGTCACTCTCACTTCCTGTGGCATGAGCGACCTTCCTACCTCCTTGAGCGACCACGAACGCCCAACCAGACGACCCGCCTGGGTTCGGCCAACAGCTACCGTCCGTGTATATCTTCACACCCCCCTCTGGCTGCAGTTCCGAAAACCCCTTCACGTCAGGTACTCCGGCCACGCGCGTAGAGAACATGATCACCTTCTCGCAAGTCTCCACGTCGAACATCCCTATGTGACACTCCGACGACTCGATGCCGAGCTTGTCGGACAGCCACTGATAAGCCCGATGCCTCGACATCCCGCGTTCCTTCCACAGCGGATCGAATGCGGCGTGTGCCTGTTTCTTCGCAATCCGGAGCTTCAGGTTCGCCAGCCTTCCCAGCGGTCGCTTGCTCTCTCCGTGGCAGCCAACGTAAGCGCCACAAGGAACGCACCGCCAGAAACTCATACTCCACAGGTCGGCCCGGTGCGGATATATCACCTTACCGGAAACCAATTCAGCGGGATCATCACAGTACTGACAGATCACTTCGATCTTGACCACGAACTCAGACCCTCCTTGATCTGGTACTAGTATAGCACAGAAAAGCTACACAACAATATCTGAGGCGCTGAACAGAACCGGAGAGGCGCTAATCAGCACCCCGCCACTCTCTCCACTCCCACCACCCACACCGAAATCCTTCAGCTTCTTCTCTACAGCCTTGATCGTATAATTCGCAGGAGCCTTTCCGTAGGCGAGATACCACGCGGTCAACCAGCCTATGAAAGACAACTTGGTCCCATCCTCAGCCTCGAACCACGACATCTTCACATCATTGGCGAGATCACCAGTCTGCGGGCACTCCCAATAGTACGTCCGACCATCGTGTATCACCATACTCATGCCCGGCACGTCCCCTTTGGTCTCCGGCATCATCGTCCCCAAGTGCTTCGTGATCACGATCAAAGTATCAACAACTCCTCTCGATATAAGCACTGTAGATCGCTACCAGGAAATAAACGGCGACGGCCACTACCATCACCTTAAACCAAGCCTGCACGCTCATGGGTTGAGACCCTCCTTCTTGGCGAACCACTCCGGCAGGATCAGGAACCCATCAGGAGATCGAGCGGTGAGGCTCTTCGGAACGCATATCTCCTCGTCGCTCGCCAGCCGCCATATCTCAGCCTTACCACTGGGCGTCTCCCGCAGGAAATCCGACCCCCGGAATGTCACCATCGGATTGCTCTCATACTCAGCCATCACCGCACTCCCCACCGCTTCAGTAATCTACCCCAAGACGACAACACCAGCGGGTACAGCCCTGTGAAATTGTTATGTGACCCCCTCTTCCTTCGCTGGGGCCGAAACACCTTCACGGTGTCTCCCATCCTCCAACGTGGGTCTCCCGGACTATCTACATCTGATCCTCCCGGCGGTTCAAACTGGCCACACCACGTTCCTACAGCGTCTCTGATGTACGCCTTCATGTCCGCTATCGTCACGTCCTCCGGCTGATCCAGGAGAACGACGAACGCAACTGGTTTCTTGCTCATATCACCTGCCACCCTTCCTCTGTTTCTGATTTCTCCGACCCTCCATCGTCCACCCACTCATCCCTGTGTTCATCCGGGTCCTCATCCGGGTACATCTCAAGCCAATCATCCAACTCCACCTTATCCGCACTGTCGGTATAAGTCGCAACCAGCGTGAGCAAACCATCATCATCCAACCCCGCCATTATACCCATGACGGTGTTCATATTTATTTGCTCCATCAACTCATTGAACTGATCAACAACGTCCTCGATCTCCGCCAGTAATACCATGGCGACAGTCGTCTGCTCCTCCTCGTCGACCATCACTCTGCTTTCCGTGCCAACGCTATCAGGTCGGCGAGGTTAAACCTCCACGTCGACTCAGCCCCATCATCCTTGGCCAACCTGACGACAATCTCCCCGCAAGGGTTCTCCACCGACATGGCGTTGTCCAGGTGATCACCCCCAACCGAGGCACTGATACCCTGCTCATCGGGCTCGTGCATATCCTCGCGGCAAGCCTGCGTTGCGTATCTCAGAGTGTCCCTAACCGCCTTCAACCTACGATCCAGCATCGACCCTCTCTTCCGCCATTATGATAGCCTGATCCACTATGAAGTTCCGTATCGCCTCCTCGGCTAGGCCACCCCCGTAGTTCTTGTAAGCACGATACAACGCACTGCCGATCTCATCATCCGTCGGTATGGCGAAGCTGTCGTCGTCTTCCATAGCATACAAGCGCTCCTCCATAGCCCCCCTTATCTCACCGATAGAGAAAGAGCTGAACACGTACCAACCAAGCGCCTGGGCCTCACTGAAGTGAAAGAACACCTGACTCTCATCGTCATCCAACGCTTTCTCAACCCGCTCGATCAACGCGTTGACCCGGCCAAACGCCTCCTTCCGCTTCTCAAAGAACAGAGCCACGTCCGTATTAAGTCCCAGGTGCTTCGCCGTCTCCGTGATGCAGCCCATCATCTCCTTCAATGCTTCTAGGTCATTCATCACTCGTCCTTCGCGATAAAGATTTCAGCGGCTCTCTGCGCCTCAGTATGCGTCCTCCAACCCAGAGCCACCGATCTCGCAATCTTGGTACCACAGCACTTACAGATATATGATGCTGTCATGGTTCTGCCTCTGATACCGCCGTACTTGGTATCAAAAACCCACCCCTTGCCTGTATAATAGACTTGCACCGAAGCCCTGCGAAGCTCCGGAGAACACGAGTAGCTATACTGTCCACTCAAACGATTCCTCCGCCACCTGAAGGCGGGCTCCCACTGAGGATAAGATGCCGGGTCTACTACTCGACTGGCTAAAGTATCATCACCCATCACTCATCCTTCCTTGACAATTAGCCTCATGCTGTGAGGTCCTTATATTTAGCAAGCACAGTGCGGGCCTGCCAAATCCCCTCGGGGACGAACAAGCCTATAACACCGGGAGCTGTAGCAGCTTCAACAGACCGGGCATCAAATTCTGCCACTAATTCTTCCAGAGCCGCCAGCATCTCAGGAATAAGAGTTTCTTGAATAGGCGCGGCGGTAACACGGTCACGTTCCCTGGCTAAGATACCTCGATCATAGCCGAGGTTGTATCGAACCAGGGACAGGTTTGAAGTGTAACGACGATATTGAAACTTGACACCATCTTCATACCCCTGGTCCTCCCAAGTCTGGAGCCTCTGTTCAGAACTGGTGGTCATGTGACCCTCCTTGGTCAAAAACTGTTCAACATCAGGATCATATCAGGCACGGACCCTGATGCAAGAGATATCGTGCAATTAATTGCACCAAAGTTCCTTATTCCAAAGCGCCCTCAACCAGCGCTCCCTGGGTAGTACTCACCACCAACCGCCCTCCCCCTACCTCGTGGCCTTTGTAAGCCCTGATCGGAACGCCACTCTTCTGCATCAGCGCTCTCACCGTCTGGGGTATATCCTTCTTGGCCTTAGCCCGTCGCTTCTGTCTGCTCAACTGCCACCTCCTGATGAAAGTAGAACCTCGCGCCACCGATATGTCAACAGCAGCGCGAGGTCCACTCGCGAGTAGACCGCCTGCTTACTTGGCCCCCCGGCGGGATCGGGCGGGCTTACCGCCACCAGCGCCGGTGTCAATATCGGCGTCTTCCTTGGGTGCCGGATCGTCCACCCTGCGTAGATGACCGGCAAGCCGCCCCCGCGCACGAGACCCAACACCAACCGCCGACTCGAACATGTCGGCAACCTGCGTCTCGGTCACGGCGCGTGCCTTGACTTCGCTGATGGCATCATCACCGGTTGCAAGAACGCTATCCACCACCGTCCCCTCGCCATCCTGCGCGGCCTTCTTGGCCGCCTGGGGGCTCCTCGCTGAAATGATGCGCCTCTCTTTCCTTGTTTGAGACGACACCCTCGAAACGTCGACCACATAAATGCTCATGGTCTCTCTCTCCTCTGTTTCCGTGCGCGGAATTTACTCAATCAACACCCGGAACCGCGCACCACGCGCCGGGTCGTCACAGATACTAAATGAAATCTTGTCTAGGTACTCACCCCTCCATGGGTCTGATCTGTCATGATAGCACATTGACCAGCTGATGCAATTAATTATGCCCCTCTTTCGTCCTCGTAACCTGCCCCCCTCAATACGGGTGATGAATTTTCGACGCCATTTGAACTATCTCTATGAGTTCATTCCATCCACTCATCGACAACACATCCGCCGCCTTATCACCTTGTGTCGTCCTCCACGTAATCCCCACCCAAAATAGCTGCACACCCCCGCATACCTGCACCCACGTCACCAAAGGCAGCCCGCCGGAACCGATCTTCAGGATTGCTACACTCATTCCGCCTCCTCCTCCTCCTCCTCTTTCAGCAACGCGATCTTGATCTTATACGATTCCTTCAGCAACGCGCCAAACATAAGCAACTCCGCCCCCTTCAGCGGCACCCCTAACTCCTCACTCCCCACCGGCTTCCAAGCACCGGACTTGTGACACCACTCAATCTGCACTCCTCCGACCTGAACCCAAACCATCAGAGCCGTACATCCCTTCGGTGCCCTCTCTATGATTGCTACGCCCATCAGATTAACCCATACCCAACGAAGTTCTTGTTCAATCCCCTCCTCACCTTGACAGCCTCCCTCCTCATAGTTTGATACTCCAAATACAAGTCCTCCGACAGACCAAAAATCGGCTCTTGCCCAGTAACGGTATGCCACAGGTCCGATTTGTTCCACAGGACCCGCACCCCACCACCCACGATGATCTCGGTGATCACGTAGAGGCTCACCCCCTCGACCTTACTCACGAACGCCACACTCATCCGGTCTTCCCTTTCAGGTGCTCAGTAAGCAGCGTCAACTTCACTTCATTAGCAGCGTCCAACATTAAATCAAATAGAAGCAATTCCTCGTCCGTCAGCACCTTAAACGGACTATCCCCCATTTCATTACTCCACCACATTTGTTCGGTCCAACAGAACAAGTAACCCCTGATCAACATCAGAACCGTTCTCGGCAACTTATCCGGCGGAAATTGTACAAACGCTACGGCCATTACCTACTCATCACCTCCAACCCCAAGAGCACTGCTTCCCTGAGCCTCCTCAGGTCCGAAGGTATCAGATACACCTCCGCGTTAAACCACGTTTCTGTAAGTTCATTCCACGTCCACCAACCACCGGACTCCCCTTTAGGAGCCCACTCAAACTTCACCCCAGCCACCAGGATTTTGTATTTAACCCAGCCCTGGGTCGGATTATTATGAGACTTTTTCACCAACGAGACTGCCATCAGCAAAACCTCGTTGTTCCATTCTCGCGGACACCACAGGCCTTGAGTAAAAGGTCCATGGCCTCCAGTCCCCAGCCCGACCCAGGATGAAATGGCCCCCAATCAATAAGCACCGCTGCCTCATCTGGATCAAGAAGTATCCCCCAAACAAGCCCTTTGTGCAGAACCTTAACATTCTCCATCCCAGCCAACGGAAATATGAGCACTACCATCAGGACCTCCCCACGAACAAATCCATGGCCCTACTCAGCACCTCAAGAGATAGAAAGCTACTCTCACTGACCACCCCCTTTAATTTATAACAGCCGTGTTGATCGTTTAGGCTAGACCAAACCCACATGCGCCCTTCGTAGATGATAACATCTATACCCTCATTGCTTGAGGTCCCTATAACTACCACCGCTCACCGTCCCGCCAACGGTGAGCCAGGACATCGTTCTTCTCATACCGACCACCCTCGCAGGCCATCTCCATGCACAAATCTATATAGAAGGATATCAACCGAGGACGCGCGCATTTATTGCAAAACTCCTCGGGGGGCCACGGATTTAACTTGTTGACTGGGACCGAACGACGTCGCTCGGCTACTCGCCCGAACAGGAGAGCCCTCGCTGGAATCTCTCCCCCTAATGGGTCCGCAACAGTCGAGCCTCCATGCTTTATGACTATACTCATACCCATTTATCCATGCGGAAGCACCGCCTCGGCTACCTGCCAAGCGGTTACTTCCTTGTTTTCATTGCTGACTACCTGGTCTTTATTTTTTGTCCTTAGGAGGTACAACCGTAACAAGGACATCATTCCAAACAACCTCGAACCCGCTGAAGATGTCCTGCAGCGCGGCGTTGAGATCGTACTTGTCACCGTCCTTGTGGGCCTCCTTCACGGCAGCGAAGATCGCCTTCATGTTCGGATGACCCTCCTCGGTCGCCCAATGCGCCAGGATCGAAGCCTCCATCGCGTCTGCCTTGTCACCAGACTTCGCCGGAGACTTCTTCTTCGACGGAGCGATGTATTCGAGGCAGATGTACTCCAGCGCCACCGGGTCATGCTCGGTACCACTCGCACCCTTGGCCTTGTCTAGGGCTGCATCCAGCGTCTCACGCTGATCCTTGTGCAGCTTGAAGGTCTTCGTCGAGACCGACGACGCCTCTTCGGGTTCCCCCGACGTACCGGCCAGGGCCTTCTTCGCAGCCTTGACCTCCTCCTGCAATTGCAAGACCGTCATCGTCTTGGCCTTGGCGATCCACTCGTCGACGTTCTCCTGGGTCAGTATCTCGATCAGGACCATGGTCTTCGTCCAACCCAGGTCCTTGATCTTGTCCCAGGGAATGTCGGCATCGAGCAGCGCCGTGTAGATGCTCATCAGGTAACGAGCCTTCCGATACCCGATGCCCAGGGTGACTTCAACGTAATCTCGGAAATTACCCTGCGCACCGAACCACTCCTTGGTGTCGATCACACACAAGACACCGCCGAGCTTGAAGTAAGTGAACTCGGTGTCCTCCATGAACTCCCTGACCATCGCCTCGGCGGTCTTGGCATCCTTGATGTTCTCGATATCATGCGCCGTGGTTTGAAGCACGTCAGGGCCGGAAACCTCCTGGTTCACCACACTGTCGGGAACCTTCTCGACTTCCGTCCCAGGGACTGACGCTTCCACCCCAACAGGCGCTCCCAGTGTATTGTACCAGTCCTGGTAATTGCCCCAGGCACTGAATGCCTGCTCCAACGCTGTCCGCTTCTCGTCGACCTTCATCATCTTGAAGCCGGGCACCGGGTCCAAACCAGTCGCCACCGCCGAAGCGTGCATCGCGATCAGGACCTTGGACACCACGCTCTTCAGACTGATCGTGACCTTATCCGAAGCCGACGCCATATCAATACCCACGTACGGTTCCACCTCGGCAGCCTTGTCTTCGGCTACCACCATGTCAGCTTCGGCCTCCGCAACCGCCTCGACCTCAGCCTCTTCCGAGGTCTCTTCCGCCTCAGTCTCTTCCTCAACGGCAGTCTCAGCCCCGGCCTCAACTTCAGCCTTAGCTGCAGCCTCATCCACTGCAGCTTCGACCTCAGCAGTCTTAGCCGGGTCGATATCCTCGCCGTCAGGCGACTTGTCGCCCTTGGCGCTTTTCAGTAATTCCATCGCGGGATCTCCACCCATGATTTCCTCCTTGTTTCAGGGTTTACACACTTCGAGGGATACTACCCTCCTTGGTATCTATCATAATAGCACAGATTGACCTGATTGCAATTAGTTGTCGAAGATTTTTGCAGTTAATTGCACCATCTCCTTCGTTCCCAACAACGAACCCTTGGCACTCAACCCCATGCAAGCCAAACCGTACGCGTCAGCTTCGTCTGAATTCGGTGCCTCGAACCTCCACCGCTTGAATACGTGCATCATCATCTGGTCCTTCTTAGCATTACCAGACCCAGTGACAAACTTCTTCAATTTAGTCGGGGCAACATCCACATAATCCAACCCTCGCTGCCGAGTGAAATAGCGGATCACCGTGCCTATCTCAACCAAGGGAACCATGGCGAACGGCTTAGCGAAGGCATACCCCTCCATCACCACGAGTTCGGGTAAATAGTTGTCGTACAGTTTCAGGACCTCCCCCGCCACGTAGGAAGCCCGATCCAACCCCCTCATCTTTTTAGGCCCTGGTATACTCCCAACCATCAACACCTTCGGTATAGCCTGAACAACTCCATCTGCAACCCCCAGGAATGCAATCCCGGTGTTCGTGCAGCTTATGTCCAACCCTGCGACTATCATATCTCTCAACCTACTCCCTTCATCCCGAAGCATGTCGAAGCGACCACACACCACTCGGCCCGCTTGCACATAGCCGTCTTGCATACCCGATCCGGTAGAGAGCCGCCCTTCTCATGCTCATAGACCAGCTTAGCTGCTTCGACCAGATCGTCCGTCTGACTGTCGTCCCGGAGCACCTCGTACTCCTTGAACGGACTCATCCCATCGTCCCGGAAGTCCCACTTCTTCACGTCGAGGTCCTTCACCCCGTAGCCGCCCTTCGACACGTAGAGCACCCGCGCCGAGTCGGTGTGCACAACATGGCGGTACTCCGAGGTGCTCTCCTCTATACAGCGCATGTAGAGGTTCGTCCGCCAGCGGTGCTCCGCGTAAGGTGCGACCAGCTTCTTGAACGCGATTTTGTCTATGGACTTCACCTCGACAACGCGCAGCTTGCCGTCCCCCCTATCCGCGAACATGTCTATCCCACAGGTGATGCCGCTATACTCCGACTTGAACCTTACGTCCCTGTGTCGATATCTCCTGCAACCACAGTTCTCACACGCTTCTGGCTTCTTCGACATGCGTTGCATGGCCCCGCACACGTAGCACTCCCAGTTGGCTACCGCTACCCCTTCCTCGGCCAGGGCCTCGGCGACTATCACCTCCTCGACAAAATGTCCTATCGCATAGGTGACGGCCATCGAGGTCGACAGGTGTCTGTCTCGATTCTTCTTCCCAGACCCCAGCATGAGTATCCGTTCCCTAGCGCAGAACTCACTACTACCCCAAGGGCCGTCACCTTGCATATCGCTGGCATGTACGGGAGCCGGATCACGTGCTTCCTGATATCCGGCAAAGTGCCTGTGAAGATAGTACTTCAGCGGTGGGCAGGTCTTCTCCTTCAGCGCCTTCGCGAACTTCATTCCAGCCCCTCCACCAGCCTCTCGAACACCTTCCTCGGCACGGCAACCCACTCACCGTCACGCCTCGGGTTACCCTCTACGTCCGTGAACAGTATCACCAACGCCGGGTCCTGCCCCGTCGTACGCACCTCCCTGACTATCTTCCTGAGCCAAGTCAGCTGCAGGTTAATACCCCCCGCCTGAGTGGACTTCGCTTCGATCAAGAAATTACCTAACGTCATATCACCCTTAGCACCCTCCATGGCACCGCTGTTCGGCCTCAGTCTGGCTCCCATGCGCTTAGCCACCTTCTTCTCGGCCTTCCTGCCAGCTAACCAAGGGCTCCACCTACTCCTCCCCGCCATGAGCCTCCTCCAACGCCAGCTCTATGATCCGGTGCTTGACTTCTGCCAGCAACTCCTTGTTACCGTACAGATGAGCCACCGCAGCCTTCATCGTCGGGAACTCCTCATCGCCTAGGAACCAACCCTTCCCCTTCTTACCGAAGAACTCGTACCTCTCCAGCATTGTACGCAGCACCTTCCAGTCGTCATACTCTCCTACCGCCTTACCCCTGTGCGGGTACGTCACGAGGTCAAACTCGCTGTGGACTGCGACTATCGGCACCTTCCATTTCTTCAACACCGCCTGTCCATGCTTCCGACAAGGCACCATGTTGCTCACCGCATCATCCATCACGTTACGCCCGTACAGCCGGATCGTCATAAACGACGCAAACTTCTGTGCCTGGCCACCGGGCAATGTCTCCGGATCACCCTGAACTGCAATCTTAAACCTGATCTGATTTATCAAGAGCAGCGTCGGCGCGCGCTTCTCCTTTTCGGCGGCCCCCATGATCAGGCAGCACTTCTTGATCATCCTATTGATCACCATCGAGCTGCCTCCGGGAACCATCTTCTCCGCCTGCGCGCTGATCTCCTTGGTCGTCGCCATGGCCGCTATGCTGTCCAATACAACCAGACCACAATCCGCAGCTTCAAGTACCTCCTCAACCATGTCCGCAGCCTGCTCAGCGTACGATGGAGTAACAATGATCAACTTCTCACAATCCACCCCTAGCTTGGTAGCCCATTCAGCGCTAAACGCGAACTCCATATCAAAAAACACACATGACTGGTCCGGATATAGCCTCTGATGCTGTGATATGGCACCATAAGCCATATTCGTTTTTCCCGACGACTCCGGCCCATAGATGATTATGATTGAGCCTCTAGGCAGCCCACCCCCCGTCGACAAGTCAAACTCGAATATACCGGTCGGCAACCTCTCCGAATCCACCTGCTCTGATCCGAAGATTGCGGTCTTGTCACCGAAGTCCTTCTTGAACGCCTCCATCGTCTCGATAATGCTGCTCATCTCTCCCTCGTGCAATTAATTGCAACTTATATAACGCTGTACAACACCATACAGATCACAGCTTCGCGCAGAGCTTCTCCATCTTCTTGTCCACCCACGCCTCGGCGAACTCGAACACCTTATCGATCTCACCGTGAGCACACGGTATGTGCAGCGACACCCCAACCTTGACGTTGGCGTAATTACCAGTCGGTATCAGGGCGCTCGCCTGGACACCCACATTACATGGGGGGGTCTCGAACACTGCCGCCTCGCCAACCTTCTCAACTTCGATGGCCTCCATCATACCCTTAGGTTCGACAGTTGAAACTGCCTCCCCTTGCTTCTTCTCCATTATCTCCGTCATCAGAACCTCCTTGTCTGTCCTCTACCTTACCTACTTACGTCCAACTGTACAATCAGAGTCGCCTAGTTCATCCTCATAATCTCCGCCCCGATCTTCCTGTAAAACTTCTCCCGGCTCCTCCGATAACCCAGCATCACGTGGCTATCATCGTCACAATAATCAATTACCGCTGGCTGCTTCTTGTCCGGGTACTCCCGCAGTATCCGTCCTATGGGCTGCTTCACCTGCGCCCTCGGGGTAGCCATGACACACAGGTCCAACCACGGTATGTCCGTGCCCTCTTCACCAAACTTAAACGTTGACAGCATGATCGGCTTGACCTTCGCACGCTCACGCTCCTCCTTCTTCATACCCCCCACGTACTTCGATATGTCAGAGGCCACCACCCCACGCCGAATCAACCCATGTCGCAAGACGTCTATGTGCTTCAGCCGCTCCGTAAACACGATGATCTTCCGGCCCTTATCGTAGGCCGTACATATCCCATCTAGGATCATGGCGTTCCTATCGTCATCCACCACCATCCGAGACAACATCGCTCCCAACTTACCGGCCTCATGATACATCTGCCTCAAGAACGTCCTCCCAGTATTCGGATCATAGACCTGTACCATAGGCACCTTCCAGCCTGTCTCGTACATGAACACATTCGGTGTCAGCGTCTGCACAGTCGAGGTGACCCTCTCCATCCCTATGTGCGACTGCAGCACCAACTCCTTCCCGTCGGCCCGCTCCGGTGTAGCCGACATCCCTAAACGGCACACCGCCGGAAACAAACATATAGCTTTCGTAAAATTCTCAGTCGGCATCCGGTGAACCTCGTCCATCAAAACTAGCCCGAACTGGGACCTTATGGACGCTGGGTACCTCCCCTCAATGCTCAAACTCTGGACCATCCCTATAACCACTGGACAGCCAGCAGTCTTGCACGTGTTCTGCCTTATCAAACCTATCTGCTCTGGAGCCATACCCCCAAACTTCATTAGAGCCTCCCGCCAGATATCGAGCAAATCCTCCTTGTGCACTATCAACAGCGTAGATCGCCCGTTCTGCCGTATGATCTCTACTCCAACTGGCGTTTTCCCGAATCCGGTATCGGCCCGTAGGATGAATGATTCCTCTTTCCTGAGTAACGAAACAGCCTCATGCACGACCCGCACCTGCTCCTCACTACGGGGAGTAAATTGGGGTTTCAGAGTGATCGGGTAACCCCTAGACCGCTCATCCTTACCTAGGGGGCACAGGGCTCGGGGCAGCAGCATCTTGTCTCCGGCCCGGCTGCCCAGCTGTACATCCTCAGCGAATCGAGTCGTAAACTGAAGCCGCTCCATCACGGTCTCGTCGTACGGATACACCGCGCTCGCCCCCGTAAACAGGGGGGAGGTCTCGATAACTATCTTTGTCAGTTCGCTCATGGCATCAAGCTGAGAGGGGACGAAGTCCGGGCGGGTACCTCACCATGAGGTCGACCCCGCTGTACTGGGGTCACTCCGCCCCCCCAGAGGACTGAAAGTGCTAACTACACCCACAACCCTCTAACCGCTCCTCCCTACAGCTGGTCGCCCAGGTCCGAGCTACCGGCCTGAGAGCCCCCAGGCGCAGGACCACCAACGGTCGAAACAGATACACCGACACCCATCTCCCGAAGATCAGCAGCGCTCCGGTAAATGAGTTCCTCGTCATAGTTCAACGGCGACACGTCGTCGGTTTCGTACGTCTTCATCAACTGCGCCAAGGTGCGCTGCTCCTTGAAATTCATAACATCACCGACACTGGCCGAGTTCTCGTCGGTCCTGGAAACCACGAAGGTACATCCGACCAACGAGCCATCATGCAGATTCGCCGCCTTCGCCAGGGCCTTGATCGTACGCCGCTTCGGCACATATAGCTTCTTCTCATTCACGATCACTTTGTTATCTCTGGTCGTATAAGGCGTGTGATCAAGAACGGTCAGCAACCCCACGAACGACGGAGAGTGATTTCCCGCGCAGATCGGACAAGGGTCCGTCTCGTCGGTGCAGATGTAATTGTTCCAACGACCATTCCAGTAGAGCGTGTGCTCCCAGAACGTCGGCAGGTTGAGTAGGCCATCCTCGCCTAGCACACCGTCCAAGAACGTGATCTCATGATCGACGTCGCACTTGTTCTTATTGATCATGAACCGCCAGGCCTTACCGAACTCAGCACGCTTAGCTTCCGTCTTGGCCTCAGCCTCAGCCAGGGCCTTCCTAGAATCGTCTCCGCGCTTGAGCCAGGGGTTCTTGGGAGTATTCTCGCCGGTTTCAGCGTTTTGGATATCAACAGGCATCCTTGCCTCCTGTGTTTGTCCAGTTCGGACATGCCGACCAGCATTGGTCGACTCACAGCCTACAACAACATGATACCCCTCACAACAGTAAATCGTCTAAATCGACATAATCACCAAGCACTTCAACCAGCTCGTTCACCGTCGATGAACCGGGGTCACTATCCTGGTTCAGAACGAGCAGGTGCCTCACCCTGGCATGCGACATCAACTTACTCACCGACGCCCTAGCAACGTCCCCCGCCTCACCATGATCAAACAACGTGATGATCGACAAAGCACTCTCTATCCTCTTCGTTCGGGCCTTCGTAACATTCACCCCGAACCCCGACAACACATTCCTGTAGACCTGGGAGGTTCTCAACCAATCAAAAACTCCTTCAACCAGGACCACGGGCTTCATCAGGTCGATACGATCCTCCCCCAACCATACCGAATTGTTCGTGTGGTACTCATACGGGTACATCATGTGAGGCGGCATCACGTCCTTGTCTACCGCCCGACCCTGCACACCAACCAGAACCCCCTCGAACGACCTGATCGGAAAACACACTCGACGCTTCAACCCATCCCACTTCATATCAGCGTATTCGGCCATCGCAGCACTGACCTTCCGACCTACCAGATACTCCATCGCCGTGGTGGAGGTCACTGCAGGAGCGAAGCTCTCCACAAACCACTCAGGAAACGCTATCACGGCCACCGCATGCGCCCCAGCCTCTAACTCGTCAGCTGCGCTCCCACTTCCCAAACTCCAAGAGAACACGTCATCGGCCTGAGCCAACTCGACTGCCGCCGCCATCTCAAAGAAGTCCGGTGGTCCATAGTGCTGGATTAGCATCAGGAGGTCCTCACCATCACCGGAAAACCCGCAGCTGAAACAGTGCATATTTGACTGCCCATCTACCATTATCTTCATACCAAAGGACGCGTTCCTGTCGACACCCCCTTTATGCTTCCAATGCGCCAAAGGACACTTGGCTACGGCCCAGTGACCCCCCTCACCCCGGCGCGTCTTCTCGACACCGGTTCCGATGCAATTAGCGAACTCCTGCAGCTTATCTAGGTTCACTTTACGCTTATGTTGCGCGTCCCGGTATACTCAACCTTGAGCACCTGCTCACGCTGCTTCGGCGTCAGGTAGTCATCAATTGCCGACAGCGACACGGTGCACAACTCGTAGAACACATCGTCCCCAAGCAACTCGTGCACCTTCCTGATATTTGTGATGTCACGCTTCTTGCCCTTCGCACCGATGGTCATGGTGAACCGCTCCCCTGCGAACTCGACCTTCTCGTCAGTCGACAAGACGTCGCTGACCATCTCCCGAACGGTCTTCTTGTTCTCCACCGCAAGTACCAGGTTATCACGATACACCGGATCAGCCGCGTGATCCTTGATCGCCTTCTCCGCGTCGCCTATCACGTCGGCCAGACGCTCCATCTCCTTCTTAATGTTGGCCCCAAACTCCGCTTTCTTACCTTTCTCGGAACCACCACCAGCCTTCATAATCGTTACCGGCATCACGTACCTCCTTGTTGATGACTATCGGCTATCGCTAATTGTAACACAGGGATCACCCCATGACACATAAAATAGCCGCCAGACTGGGTGACCGGTCCGGCGGCAATTGGGAAACAGGGAGGACACACCATGTGATGTATCGTGAGGCCAGACCTACTACACATAGAGAAAGGGGTCAACTTCTTTCTCACCGATCTCACTGAAGTTCATCGTCGTGAACTCCCATCTGACGTAGAACCTACCCACCTCACCACTGCGCCCCTTCAACACCTCGATGCGCCTCCGCCTAAGCGTCTCAAGCGTCTCGGGCTCGAACATCGCCAGCACCACACTTGAAATCTCCCCGATCACGTCCGAGTACCCTATATGCTCAAGACCAACCTCCTCGGTCTTCTTCTTCTTGACCAGCTTTGCCGCCTCCTTCGAGAACTGCCACGACGCTATCACTGGAACATCCAGATCAGTCGCCAGCAACTGCTTCAGAAGCTCGCAGTTCTCCGCCACTCTCTCGTACCTCCCGAGCCGCCTATTCGGATGCCTCAGCATGTACGCTCCATCGATTATAATCATGGCTGGTTCCAGGTGCCTGCTAAGCACCGCGATATCCTGCACCGTCGATGTCAGCTTACCGTCTATCACGTACAGCGGCACCTCGTCCTTCCCAACCATCATCAGGCTGTTCTTGACTGCTTCCTCCGACTTGGAAGGAATGGCCGAAGCCTTGAACCAACGAAACGGCTTCTTGACGTGCATCGAAGCCATCCTCTGATGTAGCAACAGAGGCGACATCTCCGTAGACACGAACACCACCGGACGCCTCTGCTTCTCCCACACGTTCATTGCTGAGTACAGCAACAGGAACGTCTTGCCAAGGGACGGCCTACCGACCAAAGACAACAAGTCTCCCCCCACCAATCCGTTCGTCATGTTGTCCAGGGTAGGCCACCCCAACATGAGAGGCTCCTCCCCCACCCCCTCGGTCCATTTGTTTACGTAGTCACCCATCACGATGTCGTAAACATCTCTGAAGTCCGTGACCAAGTCATCCCGCGTGGTCAGTATGATGTCGGTCACCGCGTTCTTGACCAACTCCAACGCATCAAACGGTTTGTAGGTATCAGGCTCGTTCGTTTTCAGTCTTACCTTGGCCCCCTCGAACGCCGCCGACAGGCCGTTATGCACCAACCTACCCCTTAGCTTATCAATGAAGTAGAGCGGTCCCTCACTCACCTCGGGGAGGGGCGTGCTGTCCACGTTCTTCAGGATGGTTTCGGGAGACGGCATCTTCTTATAAGCGATCAAGTGGTCCATGACGAACTCATACAACACCACCTCGCTGCCAACCAGCAGGTACGACAAGTCACCCAGGTTCGCCAGCACCTTCTCGTCTTCACAAGTTATCAAGGCAGCTATCAACCGCTGCCCAATATCGTGTTCAGCCATCCGTCCTCCTAAGAGGGCGTCACTCCTTCACGTGCACGTAGCCCTCTTCCTCGGACAGCACCCTCATGATGTGACTACCCCATTCATGGTCAAGGTCCGCCAATCCGGACACCCCCACCACCGTCTGTTTCCCCGCAGCCCGCCTTCTACGCAGCAGGCTGTTCAGCACACCTATCTCGCTGTGCATCCTCCAACCACCCTCCTTCTTCGGGAGGAAAAAGTCCGGAATGAACAGCGCCGTGTTCATCGGCATGTCGCCTTCCTCACATGCCTCGATGACCTCGCGGACGTACATCAACTTGCCCTCAGCATAGTTCCGGAGCATACAACCGACCATAGCGCGGAATCTCTGCTCGACAGGGGGATTGTAGTGACCCTCATAGAGCAACCCGTACTTACCATCATCGACGAGAGCGCGGAATCCATACATCCATTCGACCTCGAACTCCGTGCAATTAGTTGCAAGCGGCGTCCAGACCAGCGACTGGAAGGCGAAGATACCAGCACGCTCAGTTATCCTGTCGATGTTCGCGATCAGTCGCTCGTGAACATCCGGATCGAGTAGCCCGTTCTTGTACGCCGCCTCAGTTGCTAGCATCTCTCTCGCGCCTTCTGCGCTTCAACAGTTCCAGGTAATCCTCCGATGATTTCCCTGTCATCTTTCTCGCTGGAGCAGCCTCCTGCGCTTTCCAGAAGTTCACCACCTCATGCGAGTATTTCACCATTATCCCTAAATCAGGTCTCCCTGGCAAGTCAAAAGCGGTGGTGTTCTTTTCCAACCGACGACAGAAGCTCAACCAGTTCCTCAGAGCATACTCAAAGGCAGGAGCCAGCTCATCATCCTCGACTGCACCAATCATGCGAGCACACATACCTCGTTGGGTCTGACCCCACCCCTTAACCCGCTCACCTTCCCACACTTCACCGTGCACCCAATTCCATAAACTCATCAGCATCGTCACGCTCGGTTTCCTGTTCTCGGTCTTCGGTCGAGGGGTTATCCGATCTCTCAGAACATCCCTGACTGTCCTCTGCTCATCTGTCATTTCTACCTCTTCCCTGGGCTCTTCGTCTTTCCCTTTATCTACTTTCTCTAGTATATACTCTGTGTACCCTGCTGTTTTGGCAGGGGTACCCCTGCTGTTTTGGCAGGCCCCCCCCTGCTGTTTTGGCAGGGGTATCTCGTGACAATTTGCCACCCTGACGAACAGGTTTGCGGGCTCGCCGTTGACCCTTCCCCGGCGCTCAATCAGGTCGAGTTTTTCTAGTTTGATAAGCCACCTTCGGTACTGGGCGTCAGTCAATCCGGTCATGGCCATCAGCTCCGCTTTTGTCGTGCGAAGCCAACCTTCCTCGTCCACGTGCGTTCTCGCTGCCCTGACCATCAGGTACTCTATCTGAGCTAGCAATACACCACCGACGATGCCGCCAGCGGCCTCCACGTGATCGAGGGGGACGAATACGCCCCTCCTCTTCATCACAGGTCTCCTTGTCTGGGCGAACCGGTTCGCCCAACTCTCCGCTTCCCTCGTTGGCTAGTCTTCTTTGCCGCCTTCGAGTAATTTCAGACCGGCCTTGTCGGCCTTCTGGTTCGTAGCCGTTTTCGGCTTGTTCAGCCGCGCGACCATTTCAGGAAGGTACATGACCCGTTCCTTGGCGTCCAGGGCTTCGTCCAAGAACTGTGGACCGCTCTGCTCTATCAGCGCCTTCATCTTGTCTGTGATGAATTTTGCGATCACCTTCTCAGGAACCAACAAGCTCTCGACCGGCACTCTCTGTCGCAAAAATCTAGCTAGTTTTTCCGGGATAGCGCACACACCCAACGCTTCGATAACCGCACCTTCCTGATACAGGTAGCGGGGAACGAACATCACGATCTCAGTCGCCGCCCGAGCTTCGTCCGTCCGATCAAACGTCAGTTCAGGAAATGCCGTACCATGCGTTTTCTTCTCGTCGAAGTCATCGAAGTCCGACAGGTCGATATCGCTCTTCTTCCGGCATGAGCGCACCCGCACACCGAGCACCGTACCATTATTTGGCACAGCTATGATCGGCTTGATACCCAGATACCTACCCGAGCTGTCGGCGATGATCAAGTAATCAGGGTTCCCTTCGGTACCCGTCATGTACTTCAGCGCGGTCTCTTCTTTCTTCTTCGTCATCAAACCCTCCATGGTTTAGTTGTTCTAGTAGACTATCAGACGACGATCCTATTGCAAGTAGAGATCGTCGTCTGGTGCAATTAATTGCAATCGCATATAGGAATAGATCAGTTTATACAGTGCGTTCAAGCACGAGCAGCTGCAGGATCATGCCGTCCCCCACGTCCTTCACCGATACATTGTCTATGTCCCCTATGAAGTCCACATCGGCCCTGATGTCAAAATCACCCCCGGACCCGGCCAGAATTTCCTCGGTGAACGTCCCGTCTTCCCCATGGTCAGCACCCTCGGTATCACCACAGACCGCAACGACATTCCCTGCCGACCGATTGGATACCGTGAAGGTAACCGTGTAGGCCACCCCATTAGTCAGAGCAACAGTCTGTGTCAGATCAGCATCACCCAACTGGGTTCCATCGGAGTGAGCAACATCACTGGCAATCGTCCACCCAGCCCCCTTGGCCCAGTCCGAATCAGCTGCAAAACTACCGTTGGTAATCTCCTCGGAACCGAGAGGCCCTGGATCAACCGCGTTGTTATCGAAGACGCGAATGTCATATCCGGCAGGAAGTATGATTGACGCGAGCGGGGTCATCAAGTGATCGGTGTCCCGGAGGGAAGTCAGGTCAGAAAGTCCTGACGCGAAGTGGTAATTCCGCGTCTCCCCCGTAGCTTGAACGATACCCGCGATAAACTCGAACAGCACGTCGTCATCGGTGTCCTGAATCTCGACGGCTATCTGACGGTCACCGGTCACCGACGAGGCTGCCAGCTCAACGCGGAGTGACTGCAGCATCCACTCCTTGCCTGAAGGCACGGTAAACTTCTTGTCTGAGTCGTTGAGACCCTCGTCAGCCTGCTTTACGGCCCTCCACTCGGTGGCCTCGGGCGTCTGCTTGCCTACATTGAAAAAACTCATCGGAACCTCCTACAGCCAGAAATACGTGAGGACGGAAGTCGCGGCGTAACCGCGCACCGTAATCGAGTTCGGTGAGGGCAACGGCACGCCCGCACCTTCGCCGAGGAACATGGCACCATGACCGTTACTGATCGTCGTCGCTGGCATCTCAACCGAGGGCATACCAGCAATCGTGTGCGTACCAGTCCCAGTATCCGTGATATCCACAACCGTGCCTGCCTGAGCGAGAGCGAGAGTCAGGGCCACACTGTACGTGTCGTCGTCCAAGCTGACGATAAAGTAATCAGTGCTTACTGCCAAACCTGCTGGTAAGGCACCACCAGCGTTCGTCATCTCATAGGGGCCGTCACCTGTGGTGTACCCATGATCAGCATCGGTGATAATGTCGGTGGTGGCAGCGGTGAAGGTCTTCGCCACGTAATCGCCGATGCGCACCCTCCACCCCCCTTTGTCAGCCATCAGCACCAGGACATCCTCGACACCCGGCTTCGAGATCAATGTCTCCGTCTCGCCGACAATCGAGTTCACCGCCGAAGCTATTGCCAACGCTCCGAGGTCTTCCATACTGATTATGCGCTGTCCATTAAATCCAAGCATTTCGGCTTCCTCCAAATTATGTTCTAGGTAGTCACCCTACGCTTGCGGACGACGAACTTGTTCTCCTCGGCGGACTGTCCGGGAGTGCCAGTGCCTGCAAACCTATAGTAATGGTCGCCCTGCTGAGTAATCGTAAAATCAGCATGATACAAGCCAGTACTGTCTTTGACGACGGTGGCTAGGTCCTCACTCCCATCCGGCTCTCTCACCGTAACAGTAACAACAGTTGGGTCCAGCAAGGCATCGTCCGTATCCCTGAACGCACCACTGAGGCGGGCCACGTCACCAATGTCATATGTCTTGATCTTGGGTCTGGTCATGGCTGAACATTACCTCTTCAAGTTATTCCAGTCAACGGAGCATCGGACAGACCAGCATCACTTACTAGATCATCCGATACGATTACGGTGATAACGATCTCATCTGACAAATTAAGAGTCACCAGTGACTCATCCGACAAGATTATAGCGACCAACGGTTCATCCGACAGGGACACGGTCTCAAGGACCCCCCTGGAAATGAACGGTACGGCAACGAGCGCCATATCGGCCTCACTAGCTTGGCCGACTGCCAGGGTCTTCGCATAATCAACCGTAAACGCACTATTGGTCTCGGTGGCCACACCCACGATTTGAGCGAGACGTAAGGCCGTATCAGTCTCGGTGGTCAATCCGACAGGTTGCTTTACCTTGCTCACTAGGAACGCCGTGTCCGTTTCAACCGCTATCCCAATAATCTTGGCGAGCCTCTGTGCGGTATCAGCTTCCGAGGACAGCCCTACCAGATGCTGTTCAACGGGGGTGACCTCAAAGGCCGTACCTGTTTCGGCCGCTACGTTCACGATCCTGGCGAGGCGGGAGGCTGTATCAACCTCCGTCACCAGACCAACGGCTATGGCTTTCTCAGGCTGTACGCCTAGAGCCGTATCCGCTTTGGTACTCTGCCCGACTGCATGAGCCCTCTCAGGTACCACGACGAGCGCGGTGTTGGTCTCACTAGCCGGATCAACCTGCAGGGCCTTGGAGTGCTCAACCCCGAAAGCACTGTCAGCCTCGGAAGCCAGACCGACCCCGTGCTCTTCCATCGGGACGACGGTAACCGCCGTATCCGTTTCAACGGCTATGCCTACGATCTTGGCAAGCCTCAGCGTCGTATCCGTTTCGGTCGCCAGTCCTACGAGATGCTTCTCGACCGGTGTGATCCCGAACGCGGTATCAGCCTCCACCGCGATATCTACGATCCGGGCGAGGCGGAAAGCGGTATCCGTCTCGCTGGCTAGTTCGACGACTATGGCCTTCTCAGGCTGGGTGCCGAAGGCCGAGTCCGCTTCAGAGGCTAAACCAACCGCGTGGGCCTTCTCAGGCATCACTGAGAGGGCAGTATCGGTTTCCTGGGCCTGACCCACCTGAACAGTGAAGGCATGCCCTACAGCAAACGCGCTGTCCGATTCCGAGGCTAATCCTACGACGTGCTCCTCGACCGGGACGACGGTGATGGCGGTGTCCGTCTCGACGGCAACCTTGACCGTAATTGCCAGACGCAGCGCCGTGTCGGTTTCTGAAGCTAATCCGACGGGGTGCTGTTCAACAGGCGTGACCCCGAAGGAGGAATCAACCTCTTCGGCTATACCTACGTTCTGAGCTAATCTGAGGGGGGTATCAGTCTCGGTGGCGAGGCCTACCGAGAGCGTCTTTTCAGGAACAACAGCAAGGGACGTGTCGGTCTCTGCGGCCAGTCCGACCGCCTCAGCCCGGTCGGGTATGACGGTGAACGCCGTCTCGGTCTCAGAGGACAGGCCCACCTGGACCGTCTTGAAGTGCTCCAGGACGAGGGCGGTGTCTGTCTCTGAAGTCAACCCTACAGGGTGAAGCTCCACCGGCCTCACGACGAACGCCGTACTCGTCTCAGTGGCGATCTCCGCCTGCACCGTCTTCTTGTGCCCTATGGCAAAGGCGCTGGCTGTCTCGGAAGCTATGCCGACCGTATGCTGCTCGTTGGCGATCACGTCGTAGGCGAAGTCCGTCTCCGCGACGATCCCGACAATCTTGCCCAGCCTCAGAACTGTATCAACCTCCGTCGCTATACCTACAAGGTGAGCCTCCTCAGGAGTAACATCGAAGGCGCTGTCCGTCTCGCTCGATATCCCGACTATCTGCGCCAGCCGAAGAGGGGTGTCAGCCTCGGAGGTCAGCCCAATGGCATAGGTTCTCTCGATGGTGATCCCGAACACACTGTCCGTCTCGGTGGACAGACCAACGCCATGAGCACGGTCAAGTGTAACCCCCAGTGCGCTGTCCGTCTCGGAAGCCAGTCCGACACTGATGACTGTCGAGCCGCCAAATTCCGCGAAGGTCAGTTCACCAAATGTGCCTACACCGAAGATCATAACCTAACTCGTATCGAGAACTTTTACCGAGCGACCAGCCACCCGACCACGAGCATCTTTGAGACGCTGATCGAGCGCCGCCGCCCAGGCCGGATCGTCGGCTTCGAGCTTGTCGAGGATGGCGGTTATCAATCCATCGAGATCGCGACGAGATTGCGCGGCGGGGCTGGGTGTTCTTTTGGGGGGCATGTCGTCAACTCCATTGTAGGGCAATGCCGTGGACCTTGAGCTCCTTGGCGTTGTGCGTTGTCAGTTTCCATTTCATCGAGGCCCCGGCGGGCTGGCCCGAGATGGAAACCGAGCCCGTGAAGATGGCCTTGCCGGTCTCGTAATCGCCTTCGTCGGCCAGGGTGATCTGGGTGAAGGTTGTGCCGCCGTCGCGGCTGGCGTAAGCCTTCAAGTCGGTGTTGAGGGTCACCGAGTCCACGTCTTCTTCGAACAGCACGATCCGCGCTTCGGTAGGATCAGCGTCATTGGTGGTGAAGGCGTTCGATTGCAGGGTCATGTCTTGGGTCGAAATAACTTCAAGTTTGTTAATACTTATCACGTCGTTGAGTAGGCTGTAGCCAGTAACGTCGGCAATAGCCGCCTCGTTGGCCGAAGTCTTAAAGTAAGTGGAAACATTTGAAAGACTTGTGAGTCTTCTTGCATCGTCCGCACCGCCATTAGAACCAACATCGAATGCAATGACGTAAGACTTGGCGCTGTCTATAGGAAAGCTAATGAGATCGCTTTCGATTGTAGTTCCGGCTCCAATGCTAAATCCATCGGAACTTGAGAACGTAACTTTCACCGGGGCGGGAGAAGTCTTCATATCCCACGCATCGCCTGATGCTGCCTTCTCACCAATATAACAAAGATCAATCTCAAATCCTTCGATAGAGCCTGCTTCAAAAGTCAAATTACAGTTATCACCGCTCGCCGACAAGGCAGGTGCGTCTATAACCATGCGTAGGGCTCGATCAATATTGCCGATATCATTAGTTGTGAGTGTCGTCGAAAAACTTGCGGCGACGAAGACGTTATTGTAAAAATTGTCGGTCGCGTCGTAGGTCTCATTGGTCGAAGTTCCCGTGTCCACCCCGGTCTCGTCCTCGAACTCATCGACCAGCCCATCCTCCATATTGAGCACCGACAGCCCGCCGTTGATGGCGATGCGGAAGGCGTTGAGCATGATGTTGTTGCGGGCTACTTGATCAGCCCCTCCAGATGTCACAACCGCTGTGCCGTCCACCTTGGTGTAGTTCACACAGCGTACAGTATTCTCCGCCGTTGAGACCCACTCGGCGATGTCGCCCGCTGCCGTGTCGATGTCATCTGCCCCAGGAAGGCTCAAGGACACGCCATGGGTCATCGTGAGCGCACCGGTAAATCGGGTGAAAAAGTGTCGGTCGGCAGCGACAGTCATGGCCGAGAAACCCGTGACTCCAGTCACATCGAAACTGTCGCCGTCAACATCTATGACCAGGGGAGACGCCGAGGTTATATCCCCACCAGTGCCCATCTCAATATATTGTCCGCCGTGACGAAGGTGGCTACCTAACGTGGGCGTTGGGTCGTCTTCAACCCTCGCAATACCTGTCGAACCTGTCAATGACGTTTCAAAGGCCGTTGTCAAATCGGCAAACACGTCGGTGTCTACCTTAATAATAACCTTAGCGATCAATCGAACATGCGGCGTAAAGAATGCCGGAACGTTGCTGGGAGCTTTCGCGTCCTCAGCAACAGCAAGAGTATCGTTCGTCGTGCCAAAAACAACATAGAGATGCCCATCAACGCCGAGGTAAATCCAATGGACACCAAATTTGTTGGGTGAAAGCGTATCAAGGCTTCCGCTTCCGTCGTCCCACTGCGTCTTGTTGATTTGTGTTTCACCGGTCTGCTCGGTAAAACCGCCAGCGTTATCGTCATAGAATGCGTCAAACGTATCGGGCGTGACAGTATTCAGAGCCGCAGTTATGAACGGAGTCAGGCCCTCCCACCAGAGGCCCGCGCTGACCGCAAGGTTTCTCGTCCCGACCTCGGTTGTGACGCCCCCGGTCTCCCGAGCAAATGGCATCGTAGCCTTGATCCGCCTAATCATATGATTGGCATGATCGCCGACCTGATGCCTCTGTTCCTGCGTTATGTGAAGTTCGGAGCCGTCTCGAAAGACGGTTGCCAGTAATACATTCGTGTGGAAGTCGGTGCTTTTGGTGACCGTCGCTATAACGTCAGGCGTTCCCCCGCTAAACCTAGCGTAGATATAATTTAGGCTACCATCGGTGAGCACGATGTTCTCGGTAAGTGGCCAATTGAAAGACAATAACTGAGCCGTCGCATCATCTGTCGCCCGGACGAAACCCGTACCGGCTGCGACTGTCACTGTCGTCGTGGGCGAGCCGAGTGTGACATCACCATCGGTTATCCAGCCACTTGAGTGGAACAGGGTAAAAGCCTCTTCAGCAGTCGTATATGTCGCTGAGCCAACTACTGGAATACCCACCTGACTGAGCTGATAGTTCAGGAGGGCACGCATGGTCGCAATATCTGAAGGCCAGCCAACCCCAACGACCGGAGCGTTGGTGAAGTTCACCAGAGCGTTACCGTTCGACGATGTCAGAACAGATCGGGCAAGGGTATCAGGGGCGGCATCAGTCACCGTTCCAATACCAGTCTCCCACTCAGTCTTATCGCTTGGATTGACGGCGAAATAGGGGCATGTATTACCGTCACCTACCCCCGCCACGAAGGTTTGAAAACCAGTTACCGCAGCGGTAAGATTCCACGTCCCGGTCCCAGTCGTGCCGGTAATTTCTTTGGTGCGGTCGTCGATTACGAGAGCCATCTACAACCCTTCCCTAGCCTGCCCAGAAACCAACCACAGGGGTGATGCTTGCAGGCACCACCCCCATCAACCGTTACTAGGCTGCGCGGAAGAAGCCCAGGGCGTTGAACTGCGCGGTCAGGTCCGAACCGTCCGTCGTCACCGCGAAGTCGTGATGCGTGGCGGGAATGATGTTGGCATCAGTGCCCGCGCCCGTGTCCGAGTCGTAGGTGATGAGCAGCTTGACCAGGGTGTCGTTCACGCCGTTGCCAGCCGACGAGAACGTCTGGTCGGGGAAGTCTACCTCGTACCTGTCATTCGAGTCGTCCGGCGCGGGGAGGGCGTCGAGTTCAGCACTCTCCAACACAATACGGGCGTAGTTGGTAAATATCGCCTCGGTGTTCGCCCCGGCGATCAACGCACCCAGGTCATCATAGTCGATCAGGGTGGCGTCAACCTCGGCCACCTTGAGCAGCACGATGATGAAGGCGGAGTTGGTCGGGTCATTGGATTCGACGCGATTGTACCACTCAACGATCCGGCCCTTTGCGATATTGAAGACTTGGTCAGCCATTATGGCCTCCTGTAGTAGTCATTTCAGTTTCCCGGCACAGACCGGCTCGCTCAAATCCTGACGGTAGTAACATAACAGGGCCATCAGATCACGAAATTTCTTGATGGTCTTGAAGTGAAACTGACTGAACGTCAGGTACTCCTGCGTCTCCAACCCGTAGACGACGTAGGGTAGGCGCTGGCCCGCCTCTACCTCAGCATTCCACAGCGCCGTCACCGCAGGCGTCATCACCTTCCACGAGTCCTCCCGGAAGACCATTCCCTGAAGCGGCGTTATCATTGGCGGGTGCATCTGCTTCACTTCCTCCGGGACGAACGCCGCCTGTAGCTTCTCCATACTGGAGCATGCCCCCAATCCAAGCGCGATTAGTACGACGCTGAACATCAGCGGGATCATTGAGTGCCTCATTTGCTAACTTCGACCTCCATCCGTCTAACCGCGACACGGCGGTATTGAGTGCTGCCTCGGCGACCGCGATCTTGGACCCCAGAACGCTTATGCGCGCTTGGTCCATCTCCTGCTGGCCGAGCAGGGCATCTATCGTCGCGTCCTGCTCAGCCTTTACTGACTCCAGTGTGGCGGTATTAGCAGCGGTGACCTCGACGTACTTAACGTGCGTATCGTTCTGCCACCAGATCACTCCACCCGCACCGCTCAGAGCGAGCATCAGGAACAGTATGACTAGGCCCATCGCCTGGATCATCGTGTCTTATCCTTGTTCATGTCATCCAGAGTGGCAAAGCCTACATAGGCACCCACTATGGAGACCAGCCCGAATAATATCGTGGACAGGATCATCCCCACCTTGGAGAGTCTGTCAAACACTTCATCAGGCCCCAGGACGGCGAAGAGCCCGAGGAACAGGACAGCCACGAACAATCCCACCATCGAGGCATAAGCCATCCGCCTCCGGTGTTTCCATCTACTCTTGGGCTCTCCGACGATCTCAGTCATCAGAAGCTCCTGCGCCGCTCAACACTGCGCGGCTTGACCCCGTAACGGCTATGACGCAGAAACACCCCCAGCATGAACAGCACTGCCACGGTCACTATCCCTGCCGCGAGGAAGTCCATCAGTATTCGCCCTTCTCCTTGAAGAAGATACCCACGGCCCCACAGACCACCACCAACCACCACGCAATCGCGCTGAAGGGGGGCGTGAGGGTAGGTAAGACCAAAAAGGCTACTAGGCCCAGGCCGAGCCAAGTCGTCGGCTCCACGGCCCTCCCTGCGATCCAGCCCTTGGCCCAGGATACGAACCTCTCGAACAGGCTCTTCTTCTTAGTCAACTTCGTCATGTCGATCTCCAGTTCAGGTTACAACGGAACTATAGCGGAGTTTAATCCGGCCATCTCCATACCCCTCAGGATCGTCTTGTCGCTGTAGGGCTGCTGGCCGTTCTCGTGCTTGATGATGGCCTTCAAGAGCGGGAGCATGATCATCACGTCGTCCAGGTCAATCTCCTCCCCCTTACCTACCCCGAGCAACTTGCGGACCCTATTAGCGTAAGCGTCCGTATCGTTCTCGACGGGAGGTGCCCAACGGTCGATGATCTCCTGCACGGTGTCGATCTGACTGCCGTCAGCGGCCTTCCTCTTGTGGTGGTACGTCAGGAGTATCTTGGTCATTGCCCGGATACCGTGCTCGTGGGTCTTGAATGTTGTGAAGCGAGCACGACGGTGCTTCTCCAAGCCGACCTCACCCACCCAGCGATCCCGGATGAACTGGGCCTCGTTGTAGTCAACATTACCGGGATTAAAATTCCGTACTCCACGAGGCAGTCGCTTAGCCATCAGTCAACATCCCTTCCTGACAGGGTCTCAATGATTTCCAACCTCACGAGACGGTCCCCGTATATACCCAGGCGCTCCCAGATAGGCCTGTGTGACGCCTTCAAGACCTTGATCTCCTGCCCGTTCCTCTCAACGTCATAATGCAACAGGGCCTGCTGCTCGGACACCTGAGCAAGTATCTCGTTAGTCTGCTCCAGGACCTCGGTGTTCTTGTCCATACGATCTATGGCGAAACCATAGACTTCAAGTAACAACCAGCTCCCCAGGGACACGGCTATAACCACCCCCACCCGTGCCGAGAGCCGAAGCAGGACCCCCTCAGTCAACCTCTCCAGGAAGCTGTCCCCGGTTATGCGAGTGTGTCTGCGCCTCCCCCTGTTATCGACACGAAAGCCCTCGGGGGAAACACCTGGGTCGTCGGGACGAACCGTGTCTGACATGTTACGCCTCCGGCCCCTTGATCATCTCATCCCACTGATAATGGACTGGGGTTGGCACCCGTCTGAACCCTGCGTAACACCCCTCGTGAAACACCAAAACAATGACATGTTCGTAGGCCGGGTGGTTGCCCACCAGGATCGCGTCTCCCGTGATGAATGGCGTTCCATTGGGCAGGTTATTCATGAACCCCAGATAAGTCAGAGCGTCCATACTTTCGTAGTCAGCGATGATGTCCGATCCCGGATTGGCTCCGGAAAATTTGTTCAGAGCTTCCGTCAACCCCATGCAGTGAGACGCCTGAGCAGGTGAAGTGATAAGTATCAACGTCAATGATATTGCCAACAGGAGGGTAATTTTGAGCTTATTCAACATGATTGAATCTCCTCACTCTCGGGCTCTGCAGCAGGTTTTACCCTGTGTGCAAACGTTTGCACGGTGGAAGCCCTTAGTTGTTATCACACCACAACCTCTAGCGCAACTAAGCTCCGAGGAACCTCCAGGCAATCCAGACGTCTCCACCCAAGATTGCAGCCGCGTCACCATTAGCCGCCCAGGTAGCCGCCGCGTTGAAGTGAATCGTATGGGCATCACTGACCTCAAGTAACACCGCCGACGCCTCTGACTTATCTGTCTTGGTGCCCGTGCAGTTGGCCGCCACCAACCCGGCCACGTAGTCATCTTCAGTGGCCCCCAAGGTAGCCGAGGCACTCGCGGCAAGGGTCGATCCGACCCCCACCTCCGGTGTATCAGTGTTGATGAACCCCTCGGTTTGCGTGATCGACACGTCCATATGAACGGCGTCCACCATGATCACGCCAGCGGGGAACGTGTAGACCAGTAGACCCTCGGACTCCGCCGCGCCTCCAACGATGTCAGGAAGTACCCCGGCAAGTTCCAACTTGGTCACCCTGCTAAACCCGTCACCGTACTCGGTAGCGACAACACCCGTCCCCGCTGTCCCCGCGCTTGTAATACCTATGGCCGAGGACACAGGCAAAACCTCGGTTCCATTAAGCACACAGAGCATGCTAGTCGAGGGGGGTACCACGGGCGGGGTTCCTGACTGACCCGATATCTCCACCGTTACCGAAAAGGGGGTATCGTTCGTCACTGCGAACGGCCCTCTCTGGAAGGCCGAAGCTATGGTGATGGTTATGCCCGCCGAAGACGAGTCATCCTGCACGTCTATCACGGCGGCCCGACGTAATTCAGCCACCGTGACAGTAGCCGCGTTGGACCCCGTTATGGTCTTGGTGATCTTGTCCGTTATGGCGTTCTCAAGCTCACCGTCCGAGTCGTTGGAAGAGGTGGCCTTGCCATCCTGCGCCTCGGTCATCTGCGTAAGGTTCAAGTTACCCATGGTTCATCTCCTAGAAAATTATCCTGGCCTCGGCGGCGAAGCCCCGGCCTATTCCATTACCCTTCTGGTGAACTACAAAGTCCACCTCCAAGGGGACACTGGCTGCCCCTCCAGATAGGGTACCGCCTCCAAAGAAGCCATTCGTAAGGGTCTCCGTAGTGGCTAGGCTATTACCTCCCGTACCCCCTACAGCCGCGCTGAAGTTCACGACGGTACCTGAAGCCACGACACCAGTGATCGTCGTATGCAAGGTCTGTGACAGGGCGTAATGCGTTCCCGCTATCTTATCGAAAAACACAGCCGACAGGTCCATGGCCGCCAGCAGGTTCCGTAGACTGTCCCCGGCATCGGTGCCTATCAAGACATTTCCATCCACGTCCGTGAGGGTGTCCTGGAAGGCGTAAGTCACCCCGTCCAAAATTACGGTCTCGGTAGTCAGAGGCTGGCCCGTCAGCGTCAGGATGCCCGTCGCCCTGAGCCCCAACAGTGAAGTCACGTCCGCGTTCACCATTTCCACCGCAGTAACATCCACCACCGTGAAGGCCTTCACAGAGACGCCTCCCATGGCGAGGGGCTTATCATTCACGTCGATATCATAGGTCTCGGTTAATTCACTCATCGGCGTAGTATCCACCGAGTCAATCATGGCGTTACCAAACCTGTCCTGCCTAACCCAGGACATGTCTATGTTGTTGCTCCCATCCACGACCGCCGTTAGGTGGGTCGGGGCATAGGGTCTCAGATCGTTGCCCGTGTGCGTGTACGATATACCACTAACCTCCGGCAAGGTCGTGAGGTCACTGACCCCCTTATAGAAGTTCTCAACCCCGACCTGACCAGCCTCCACCAGGAAACCCATCATCGTCTCGTTGGTTACCAGGATGAACGTCTCCCCGCTTATATGCGTGTTGAGGTTCCCCTCGGTACCTCTGCGTCCGCGTAGGATGTTACTCACCGTAAAGCGACCCGCCTCGGCAGCAGCCACAGCCGTCTTAAAGTTTATGAGTTCCCAGTTACCCGTGGCTATGTCACCCACCAGAGCTATGTTGGTCGTACTGGTGTTGAGGAAGGCCTCCTCAGTGACTGACTCCAGGTCGCCCCCCACCGATATGAACACGTCCAACTGACTGGTGGTGTCCCTCTGGAATGCGGAGAACCTCCTGTCCAACTTATTTGTTATCCGGCCTATCGTAGTGCCCGACGTGAGGCGGTCAGTAGCCACGTATTCTCCCACTTCAGAGGTTGCAACATAGAGGTCACCACCCGCCCAACCGCTCAGGAAACCGTTCATCGCGGCGTAGGCCCTGGCCTCTATGGCAGTCGTCCCCTCAGTGTTGTGACGATCTCGAAGCAAGGGGATATCCAGTAGTATGATCTGCGTGTCACCCTCGGAAACTATGGTACCCTCCGTGTAGCCCAACCCACCATCCGAAGATGAGACAGAAGACAGGACCTGCCCCCTGGCCCCAACCGTACTGAGCAGCGACGACAGGTTGACGCGAAGATCGTTACCATTGATCCGGGCCGGGAATGACGTTCCGCTGTTCAGCGTAATCGTTATGACATCCGTGGGAACTAACTGGAGATGCTTCGGGGAGACCGCAAACTTGCTCTCGCTTCTCTGGACCCAGGTCTCGAACAGCACCTCCTCGGCCAGTTGCTTGGCCTCCACGGCGGTAAGTACGACTGCCAGTTCCAAGGACTTGGAAGTTCGGGTAAGCCCGACAGGGGTGGGCTCCCTGACCCTCTTGTGTGAGACCGTCCCCTCTTCGTAGTTCCTGTTGAAATCCAGGTAAGTGACCGTAACGGTTTCCGGAAGCTCCACCTCCTCCGTTCTCCTCTCCTCGAAGGACCGGCTACCCCGACCTTCAAGCATGTCATCCTCATCCACAGTTACCGTGGGCGCGGCTCCCAGCTTCACGAAAGTGATCTTGTTATCCACCTCCACCGAGTCAAACAGATAAGCCGTGGACAGTATGTCTATGGCCCTCCGTGCTGATGTCTGGCGGGGCACCACAAAACCTCGACAAGTCGTTGAAGTAAACTCCGAGACATCCAGGTCCGAGCTTACATACCCAGCCCTGAGAGCCAGATCGGTTATGATGTCGCTGACCGGCTCACCCTCTGCAACCCCTCCGCTTGTGCCTACAAATATCCTCAGCAACTTATCCGAGGAGGTAGCCGTACATATGATCGACGCTGTCTGCCCGTCGTAATACTGAGCCCTCCCCCTCGGAGTTAAACTACTCCCCACCCAACCGGCCATGCTTTGCTTGTCCCGAATTAGCGAGCCGTCACCCAAATTCAAAACTGTCACGTTATTTGCAGTGTCTACCCAGGCTATTCTTCCGTCACTCACGTCCGAACGGTAGAACGAGTTGTTAGCCTGTCCTGTCGTCGAGTTGGGCGGCGCGGCCTGCTGGCAATCAGTCGCCCATACCAGGTCGGGCGTCCCGCCAGTAGGGGCTTGATAAATCTTAAACGCCACGCAACCACCCCCAGCCTTCGGCTTAAAGAACACCATGGACTTGTCGGAACCGTTCATGAGCGGACCAACTATCGCCCCCGTAGCCCCATTGGTCCCCCAGAAACTCGCTGGTATGGTGAAATGATTAGTCAGACGATTTCGCCCGGTGGCAGGAGTGGAACTAATCGTAGCCCTCCAGAGACCCGCCACGTGGACCCGCCATATGTTCATGGGGTCGTTGGCTATCGAGCTGTCTGATACATTTAGCCAAACGGTATCGCGCTCGTGTGGTCCCGAGTTGTCCGGTACGACGGATTGAGTGTCTGTAAAATCTCCCGTGTTATCGGCAAACTCCACAGGAAACGGGACGCCGCCCTCGTCCTGCCTAAAGCTGAATATGCCCAAGTTTCCGAAGATATCCACCCACACCCAGAACTCCCGGCCTTCACCACTTGTGGCCTCCGCCCCGAAAACCATGGCGGTTATGGATCGCAGGTCTATGTCAGTATCCGTCGAAGCCAGGCCCGCATCACCCGCAAGGAGCAGGCTGTCCCCGCTTATGATATGGACCACCCGAGAGTTTGAGCCCCCCGGCTGCACCAAGATGAGGTTACTACGCTCTGTGACGAGACCGCCAACCGAAGTAGCGTTCGCCGAGTAGCTGGCCCCACCATTGCGCTCCTTTATCTGTGTCAAGTTGGTGCTGTCCCACTGGAACGTACCCAGACCATCGAAACCCGAGCCAGTCATGACCGTGTGAACGAGATGCCTCTTCCTGTCCACGTAGAATCCGTTATCGTTCATGGTCGTCCCGACCTGGCCAGCGATGGCGACTGATTCCGTCTTAGTCCCATCCGGGAGGTCGCCTGCCAAGACTGACCTGAAAAGAATCTCCACCACGATGTTCGGGAGACGATTGCCAAAATCCTTCAGAGGGAGACGGTTAAAGACCGCGTAGCACAACCCCCTGTAGGCCGGAGTGTCCGCCGCTCCCTTGTCCTCCACTATGGAGGCGTCAGGTAGCTGAACCTCGGAGCCTGAGTGAAACACGAAGTCCAGGCCCTCTTTCCTGATATTTTGCCCGGACCGTGCGTCATATATTATCTTCCCGTCCGCCCACATCCTGAGGATGGCGGTTGCTTCTCTGTGTGTGAACCCTACAGCGAAGTGCCCGTAATAAGCATAGGTGGTGGACTTCTGTTTCCTTCCGCCACCACCCTTCCCCCCACCTGAGGTCGTCGTGGTCTTGACCTCTTCCAGCTCTTTGGCCCAGATGACGTTCCCGGCCACTCGTACCGTACCGTAACCCACAGGAATAGTCGCCCCATAGGTGGACACTTGAATTTTGAGGTCCTGTAACCTAGGGCCTACGGATTCCGGGGGTCCGTCAGGCCCGAATAGTTGACCACCCACAAAGGTGCCGATAGCAAACCCGATCCTCGCTCCAATCGGGCCTCCCAAGGCACCTCCTATTGCCTGGCCTACTATGCCTAACGCTAGTTGCGCCATCTCAGTCTTCCAGTCCTGGGTACCTGAAGACGTACCTCGGCCCACCCAACCAGCCTTCAATACCCTCCAGCGTGGTCTCCATCACCTTTCTGGAGGCCGCCGTCGCATGGATCAACCCCGGCTGTCCGTAGACCGGAATCATGATGCCGCAGTGACACATTATGTTCCTCTCCGCGAAGAGCAAGATATCTCCGTCCTGCTTGTCTGTCACAGGCGAGACCATCTCCGCTAGGTCCATGAAAGCCTGAACAAACTTACCGTCCGGGAGCCTTGGATAGTCCGCCACCGACTCCCCTACCAACCCAAACTTTTGCCCCACCACGATGGGCAGGCCCACGCAATCCAACCCGCCCCGGCTTCGCCCTTGATGCAACCACCTTACATTGAGCCAGGTCTTTGCCTCGGCTACTATCTCTGCTCGGGTCGTCATCATCCACCCTTACCGTCAGGAACCTTCATGACGAAGTCCGTCCCTGGTATGTGAGGCTCTGCCCTGAAGTTGATCATGTTGTCGAACTTGTTCCGGCAGGTGGCGTGGAGCTTATCGCACCCCGCATATATCCTGAACAGGTCCCCAAAGACCACGTCGAACGGCATTGGCAGGAACAGCTCTATCGTCCCCGCGTTTCCCGCTCCGTCAGTGTATCTCTTCACCTCCATAACCAAGCCTTCATTGAGCCCGGTCTCCCAGACTATCGCCCCGAACTGGTACCACGCATCCACCGACCTGGGTTCCACGGTGTTGATGTCGAAGTTCTGCCGGTCGGTTACCGTGTCCACGTCCCCGTGGCGGGTCCAAGCATCCCTGGCGGTCCACACCGCTGTTCCGTCCGCCGTGGTATTACCCACCACGGTCGTGAAGGTGGGCTTCGTCGAAGACGTGAGACCTGCGGTCGTAATCTCGTGATAGATGTTGTTCCCCAGGTCTCCCGACGTTAGCTCTGGTCCCGTAGTGTGTGCCTCAGATGCGGGTGTGAAGCTAGTCGTGTAAGCCGCTGTCCCATGCAGGAGACGAACGTCGTCGATCATACCCTCAAACCGCTCGTAGTCCGACCCGAAGTGCTCCCGGCTTCCCACCCTAAACTCAAAAAGTGCCGGAGCTTGAAAAGCAGCAGAATTAGTCAGCGTCGCCACAGGCTCCCCGTCCACAAACAGTCTCCAAACATTACTCGCATCCCTCGTCACCGCCAGGTGATGGTCCGAGGAGTCGTGCGCGCCCTCTGGCATAGTCCCCTGTAGGATAAAATGAGTTCCCCCCACTGTTCCGTCGAACAGGAGGAACGCCACGTCCGTATCATCCACTATCCCCAGTATCCAGACGTTGGATGACGATGTCGCAAAATTTCCCCCAGCCCAGGCCAGAAGAGCCTCACTTATCGTGTCTCCCGGATTGGCCTTGTTAAACCAGCACTCTATCGTCAAGGGACCGGGAGAAAACTGAGCGGCCACTCTGCTATAGCCAAGATCATAGGCGGTATCGAACCTATTGGTTGGCGCACCCACCAGCCCGTCGTTGAAGTGACCTGTCCCCAGAGCTACTGAACCCCCTTGCGTAGTAGGGCCATAGTTGGCTGGTCCTCGATCCACGAGGTCGGTGTCGTAGTTGAAGATCACGTCCCACTCATCGGTCGCGGTCTGTATGCCCTCAATCGCAACGTCACCCAGCTTGTATGTCACATTGCGAAGCTCCTTGGTTGGCCATATGACCACCCCGCGACCATCGACCCCCAAGACATCATCATTACGGCATCCGCTGTCTGTCCCGCCCAGGTCCGCCCGGCACTCAAACTGATAAACCGCCAAGATGATCTGGTTCATCTTGGCCATCATGCCCCGAAGCTCAGTAGTGAAGCTACCCGCACTCTCGGAGAATATGACCTCACCGAAAGTCCCCTTCCTGATCTTGATATCCCCCATGGTCAGGTCATCCCAATTCACCATGAACAACTCAACCTCAGCCCCGTCAAACTTACCCGCCCGCAGGTCGTCCTCGGTTAGCTGTGACGAATCTAGGAACCCGGACACCTCCAGATTATCCACGCTCAACCCGGCCTTATTGACCACCGAGGTGCGGCGATAGCCAACGGCTGCCAGGTAAAGGGGTCCGCTGGGCGCAGGATACCTTATGTCCCGGTCGTGCTCCGTGAAGCGAAACACATCACCGTCTCTCCGGGTCACCTTCCACAGTGTCGTGAGATTAGTGACGGACAGGTCCAGGTGGGTCTGCATGTCCACTGAAACGCTTCGGCTCATGTGATCTCTCTCACCTGAACGAGGGGAATACCCTCCCACTCGAAGCCCTCAAAGAACTCCATCTCGGTCCGCATGTGATCAACATCGAACCTGACCGGCACATCGTACTCCAGGATAACGGTCAGGTCCTCCTCACTACCCGGTCCGGTCCCACCTGTGGAGGCCGGAGCCGTAACCATGGTAAGGATGCCCGTATTTACATCCAGAGTGTAGTGCGTCGTTATGGTCTGAAGCGAGGCGTCCAGATAAACCTCGGTGGTGAGGTCAGCAGATATCTTCTCCATGGGCCTGTCGTAATCCACGCCGCCGCTCGTATACCTCTTGAACAACTGAAAGACCGTCGTGCTGTCGTCACCCAGGGCTATCCTCTGGGCTGTAGCGCTGTCACCAGGCGTGCCTATCTTGAAGTCGGTCCAGTCCTTGAACCTGAACCCATGAGCCCGACCACGGCGGGTGTAGAAGAAGGCCAGGAGCACGTTCAACTCATCCTGGTCCTTCAGACCATAGGCCGCGAGATACTCAGCCCTGGCGTCCTGCCAGTCTATATTGCGGTGCTCAAAACCTGACGACAGGTCTAGGATACCCGTCTTGAACTTAGGGCCTCCGGTCACACCCCAGGCTATGTCATCCGGAAATCTAACCTCATGAAATGCCATCAATTCATCCTATTGTCTGCCCGCTTAATAGCTGTACCAACCTCGGCCAGTATTTGGTTCTGGTTGTTTATGAAGCTGTCGGCGTCAGGTGTCTCGATATTCATGGTTATGTGGATACTACGACTCGGAGAGCTGTTCCCAAGATCAACAGGGATGCTCCCACCACGAAGAGGTACCACCGCCTCGTTGTCATGCAAGAAGGCAAAGCCCGTTTTGCTGGTTACACCACCACTCTGAAATGTATCGAAGCCCGGCCCCGACGCTAGAACATTTGAGCCACCGCCCCCAGTTATTCCACTAAACAGGTCTCCCAACAAACCCGGGCCTGAGGTACCGAAGATGCTACCGAACAACCCCTTGAGAATACCCCCACCCGAAGCATCCTCCATTGTGGCCTTGATCTCCTTGAGTAAGGGATCAACAATGGTCAACTGGAATATCATATCAATGATGGCATCCTCGGCGGTCTTGAAGAACTCAGATAAACTGTTCTCCCCCCGCACGAAGTCCACGAAAGCCTCCCCCATGGTCTGACTCAGTTGTACCATCGCCTCTTCGAGTATCTTGGTCTCCTCATTCAAGCCCTTCATAGCCTTTCTAGCATCCACCATGCGCTTCTCGGCTATGATCTTCCACATCTTGGACAACTCGTCCGTACCGTCTAGGGATACCTCAAGAACCTCCTCCCACGCAATCTTCTGGAGCTTCAGTTCTTCTGTGACCCTGGCTACGGGGTCCAAGGTCTCCCTCCAGGCAGCGGTTATCTCACCTCGGGCATCAACTTGAAGTTCCAGCTTGGTGGCTTGGTCGTCAATGTTCTTGTCTATCTCGTCCATGAGACGATCCTGTTCCCTAAGGTTCAGGAATATCTTTTCAAACTCACGCTGACCCGTAACGGGAGTTCCCGGACCAAAACCCTCTTTCTTAGCGGCCTTTCTCAGAGCCATCTGATCCTCAAAGGCAACCACCTCCTCGGCAGTCCCGGTCTTCTTTATCTCATTCAATCGGATGGCTTCCTCGATCTCCTGCCTGAGGTCAACCAATTTGGTGCTTCGAATCCGCGCCTCGTCCTCATCATCAAGGCGAGCATCCAGCCTGTCATCCTTATTCTGCTTACTCAATCCTTTGATGAGAGCCGCAAAGGACTTGGCGTGTCGCTCTCTAGCCTCACGGGTCTTACGCTCCTCCTCGGTCTCGACTATGAAGGGGTCCGCCTCCCCAAGGTCTTGCCCTCCAGCTATACGCAAGGATTTCCTGAGATCAATTAGACCCTGCACGATCTCCATCTGATCCTGAATTTCCCTCTTTGCCAGAGCTATCTGCTCCTCGGCCTGACCAGAAAAAATAGGAGAGAAAGTCTCAGTGCCTCGCGCCCTATCCTCGGCGGCCTGTTTTCTTATGCGAGCCCTCTCCTCAATAAACCCCGCCCTGAGCTGGGATAAAATAAAGACCGAACGTAAAAGCTCCGCATCGGTATTGGCTAGAATCTGAGCACGCTCCTTCTTCAGGGCTTCCACCCTGTCCTTGGAAGACTGAGTTCCAAGATTGGTGATGGTAACCAGCTCAGCACCTATCTCTTTAGCGCGAACCAACTCATCACCATACTTCTGAAGAAGTTCGGTGGTATCCCCTACCTCATCCCCCCAGTCAATCATGGCTGCGGCGAGAGCCGTTAAACCAATAGTGATGAGACCTACGGGATGACTACGCAGCAAAGCCCTCTGAGCTATCAAAGCTACGTTAGCCCCTCGGGTCGCCGTAGCCATAGTGAACATAGCCGTGGTCATACCCCCAAGTGAAATAGCTATGCCCGCAAACTTACTAGCGGCCAGCGCGACCACCAGCAGCTTGGCCGTGTCTATTACTGTCTCGAAATTATCATTCAGAAATCCCAGAGCCTTGGCGATATCGGGAACTACCTCTGACCCCATTTTGATCATTTGAACCTGAACATTGACCATGGCCTGGTCAAACACGAACACGTCATCGTGTGCCGCCAAGAAAGCCTTCTCGGTGTCTCCCAACGTGTTATTCATGCGCTCGATGAGGGCTACAACCGACTCAACATTCTTCCCGGTCAAGGCCAAGGCCGCTGTGACACCTATACTACCGCCAACCACCTGACTTAACAGCCTGGTGTTATCGCCCATCTTATTCCGCATATCCACCAGAGCAGCTATCAAACCCCCTTCCCTTATAGCCGCCTTGATACCCCGGAAACTGAGACCCACGAGCTTCAGCGCCTTCTCAGCCTCCGGGCTCTCCAGGTTAATACCACTGAGTATAGCCCGGATACCCATTGTCGCCTCAGTGGCTTTAAGACCGGTCCTGGTCAGCGCGGCAACAGCCCCCGCCACCTCATTGAAGGCCACTCCCGCATTCTCAGCGAGAGGAATGATCGCTCCCAACACCTGTGCAAACTCAGCCGGGGAGGCCTTACCTTCCCGCACCGCCGCGACCAGAACATCAGTGGCCTCACTGGCTTTAAGCATCTCCTCACCGTAGACGGTCACCGCAGAGGTCACCAGGTCAGCCACGACCTTGACGTCTCCCAGACCAGCAGCGGCAGCCTTCGCCGAAGCCTCCAGGACAGCGATAGCACTCGCCCCAGCAAAACCAGCCGAGGTAATGAAGAACAGGGCGTCAGCGAGTTCCTGAGGCCCCTTGGCGACGGTACCAGACAGCTTCAACAGGTCATCCCGCCACAGATTGATCTGTTCCCGCGATATACCCACCAGAGCGTTGATCTGGGTCAAGGCGCGGTCGAAGGCCAGGGTTGACTTGATGACCTGCACGAACCCCAAGCCGAGCCCTATGCTAGCCAAGGCCCCAGTAAGTATCCGGGCAGCACCAGTCATGGAACCAAACTGCTTGGTGAGAGCAGCGCCCTGCTTCTGGGCCTTTCCCACGTCTTTGCCCAATCTCTGGAAGTTCGTACCTGTAGCCTTCAATCTCTTCGAGGCGAGGTCTCGAACAGACAGAATGAACTTCAGTTCTTCACTTGTGACTCCGGCGACCACGGTTACCTCCTGGCCTCATAGCGGGGGCTTTACTTCTGCGCTTGTTTCGGTTCTCGGCCTCTCTTCGTGTCTCCTCACTACACTCAGATAACACAACGCTTATGATATCGAACAGCCTCATCACCTTGTCAGCCTGATCCGCTATACCTCCAGCGTTGGGTAGGAACCCCTGCTTGAAATGATTGTAGGCTCGGGTCAGCCTCGCATATGGAATCGGATCATCAAGCAAGGGCCTCCTCGGACAAGTGTAATCCAGCTTCCCGTTTATGGTGAGAGGGAGGGCGGCTTTACCTTCGCAACCCCACTCCCTCTTCTTGTTCACAGTGCATTCCGCGCAGTCACGTTCGGGAAGCATCTCCAAGGCTATGACTACGCGACGGAGTTTTCCTCCTCGTCCTTGGTAACGGCATTGAGTTTCTTGATCTTTGTAGCCATCTCCCGGAGAACGTCCATGGGAATCCTGGAAATCAGAGAGGTCGGGACCACCTGATAACCCTTGCCCCCAATGAACTCCTCAACCAAATCCAGGGTGATGGGAACACCTTCAACGTCACTGAAGTTTCGCCAAGAGCGAATACCTACCCGACAGGTCTCAATACTCTGGCTAAAGATGGGGACCGTGGCCTTGGCCAAACCCTCACCACCAGGCGTGTACTCGGTCAGCTTGTCATTGAGCCACGCCATGAGAATGGAATCCAACGTACCTATCACGAACACTGTGGCTTTGTTCGGATCGTCCTTGTCGGGGTCACCTGAGAAAATGAAGTTCTCAGTCGCCTGAAGATTCAGACCTTTGATCGCCATGCTGCTCTCCTTCGTGCTGCTCGGCTGTTTGGCGGGTCATAGTGGGTATCTTGTCAGCTACCCACCTCCCTACTTTGCGGTTACCCTTGAGGCGGGCCACCGCCATGGCCGCGTCGAAGGTGAGCTTCAGAGCGATAACAGTCTCGCACCGACCACTCACCTCCGTTACGACATAGACCTTTTGCGTATGCACCTGGTTTACGCAAATACAAGCTCATACTCATCGTCTCCCTGGTCTCGGGCAAAAGCGAGACCAGCGTCCAATACCCGAATACCATCCCGGTCAGCGTAGCTCATGCCGGAGTACTGGCAATTAGGCGCGATAAACCAGATGGTGTTTCCCGCCACCGTACCGAAGCGACACATGAACCTCATGGTCGTCGCGGCACTGAGCTTGGCCCAGAAGTCCTCATTGGCTAGAAGGTCCATTTCCGGATTGATACCGCCGACCGGAAGACGATCTGTAATGCGATATCCGTTGAACCCATCATCGCTACTGATGTCGGGCCTCGGAAGAACGGAGTTACCTTGGTCGAAAGTCACCGTCTCAACGATGGCGTTGAAGTCGGCAACCCTCAACTTGGCAAGCTCCAACATCGGAGGCAGGGTACTGGCCACGATGGCGTCGGTGGGAAGGGCCGTATCGGTCGGATCGGTCCACTGCCCCCAGAACGTCCAGGAGAAGGTTCCGAACTCACCGGCCTGGGCATTGAAGGTGAATGCCCCTCGGGCACCCACCAGGCGGTGACGAATACCGTCGAGGAACATGTAGATGGTAATCGACTCGAACCCCGTAGAGATGGGCCTGTAGATGATGCTCTCGGGGTAAATCACTACCTTCCATGCGTCCCCGGTAGTAATCGTGCCGGAGAAGGTGGGCGTGATCTGAGCACCGCTACCCCCACTCTTGAGGTCCACCGCTGTCGTAGTCGTAAGTATGACAGCGGTCTGGGCCGTATCAAGACTGTCGGCTATGGCTTGGGCATCTGGCGTGATACTCACTTCAGCAACACCTGTGATACCGCCCGTGGTGCAGACGATGTCGTAGTGGACAGGCTGGTCAAAGGTCGAACCCGTGGTGGCCGCCCACGAAACCTGACCAATGACCAAGTTACCGGCTATCTCAACGATGGGTCCTATGGTGCCGGTAGTGGCCTGAGCCGTCTCCGACAAGCCACAACCCCTGAGAAGCTGACCGACAATGTCAACATCAGCAATCAAGCCGCTATCAGTAGCACCGTTGGACTTGATCTCGGTATCGAACGTCATCTGTGCGAGCTTACGCCCCATCTGATGGGTCCGATGGCCGAGATCACTCAGCACAACATTACGCTGCAGTAGGTTCAAATCAGGCGTGAACGCCGGATCAGAAACCAGGATGGATTCCGAGGCAGTAACGGGAACCTCATCAACACCTTCAACGGCCTCCACTTGGACTGCAACGAGGGCCTTCCGTGTAAGTAAAAGGGTCATATCCCTAACTCCCTGGTTTCAGTCTATAAAGCCGCTGTGACCTTGAGTGCCTTGGTGATACCCTCGCCAGTCATCTCGTTCAGCTTGGCCGCAAGGCTGGTGAAGGCGTTGCGGATGATGGCGAGCTGAACATCACTCGGTGTGGAGGCAACTGTGGCGTTGGTCGTCTCGTCGGTACCGTCCACAGCGTCCCCGGAGTCAGGCATAGCCACAATGATGGCCCCCGCCGTACCCCCTGAGCTATCGGTCATTCCCACAGCACCGAAGAACGGAACCAGGAGATTGATCTTGGCCGTAACGCTGGCGAAGTTGTTCATGATGAGGGCGAACGTGCTGGCGTGAGTCGCACGCTCCACCCCCTGGGGACCAGTGGACGGGTCGGCGTCAGCAATCGTAGCTAACACCGCCTCCACCGTAGTATTGGCCGAACCTGCCGAGCTGTCGGTAAGCTGGGTCAAGCTATACTTGCCAAGCAGGAGATTCGCCCGTGCCGTGATGTCGGCAAAGTTGTTCCTATACTTGGCAAGTTCGACTTCCCATAAGGTCTTGGTGAGTGAATCAGCCCCGGATGATTGGAAAGCCGGAGGTGCGGTCATAGCAGCCAAGATATCGGAGGTCGTGCCACCAGCGTTATTGGTCAGGTCCGAAGGACCAGCCTGTTCCATGGCGTCATTGAAGCGGTCGGCCAAAGTGGCCACGCCGTTGGCGAGCTGCAAAAGAAAGGCATCCATCACCGTGTCCGAGATCGAAGAGCTGCCGTCAGCGTTCGCTGCGGCGTCGGCGATGGTGTCGAGAGCCACGTCTGCAAAATCGGGCGTCCCACCGCTGTTATCAGTGATGTTTGTGTCGCCTAGGGCCTCCAGAATCTCATTGAGGCCACGAGCCATGGTGGCGAGGTTGTCACGTGCCGAATTCATGCGGGCGAGGCCCTCCACGAAGTCGATGGCCGTGGCCCCCGTAGTGCCAGAGAGGCTCTTGGTCATAACAGGCAGAGTAGCCGCCGTTGCTATGGTACCTGAAGCCCAAGTCATGAGAGGCAAACCAATCCGAACACGAGCGTTGTTCAGGTGATCCGCGAACACCGCACCATTATTCTCAAAAACACCAATAGCGGTGTTGAACGCGGTGGCAGGAGCGCCATCAACGGACGTAGCGTCGAAGAGCGCCGAAGGGACAACCAAGGCCGTTACCGCTACTCCAGTAGCCGTGCCAGTAGTGTTATCAGTGAAGTCACCGACCCCAGCTACCTCGATCTTGGCGCGGGCATTGTCCTGGGCCAACCCGCGAATAATTGCCGCGAGCCCATTATCTGCCGCGCTGTGCAGGAAACTCTGACCGGTAAATGTCTTTTTGCGAATCAATACCATGATAAAGGAGCCTCCTCAGCTCTGAGAGACGCGGACACGCTTGCCCGCTCCTAGTGAAATCCACTGACCACCACCATCGGTGTTCAAGCGTTCATCGGTGGGCAGCGTATCAGCTACCGTCTCAGAACGCGAGGGCTTTTCTTCCTCGGGTTCTACATCTGGTGCGTCATCGGGTTCAGCTACACTTCCCGTAGCCATCCCGTCATCGCGATTCAAGGTTACTCCGGACGGCTCCAACGCCATCAGGTCTTCCCTGGTCACCCTGGTGCCGAGTGCTTCCGTGAGCACATTCAAGTTCGGCTGCCCGCTCTTGGTCCAGTGGGCGTCGTCCCTGTGGTTAAGGACATCCAAAGCCTTTTTCAGAGCTATCAGGTCTACCATCATCGTCTCCTATATGGCTATTCTCGGGTCCAAGGCATCATGCCGATATTTCAAGGTGATGAACAATACGCCCTTCGCCAGCTTATCGTCCATCCCTACGATCTGAAATTCATTGCCGGTATCTTTTATATCTACGACCGTCCCACCCAACGTGGTGTTCTCACCGATCTTTCTCAACAGCTCACCGAGCACCCTATTAAGCGTACTCGCTGCGGTATCGGTCTTCGCTATGCGAACGATGAACTCAAGAGCTATCTCAAGATCGGCCTGGACGAGCGGCCTCGTGCGGTGAACCTTCGTCTCGTTCCCTTCCAAGATAGACAGAACGTACTGCTTCTTCCTGCCAACCTCCTCATCGATCTCATAGCGCTCAATCCTATCCCAGGTCACCGTGTAAGGATCATCCACTGGTGCACCATCAACCATGGTGTTGAAGGCGTCTCGCAACGCTTGAACCGCTATCTCCCTAACTGTATCCGTCATCGGTCAATTCCAATGCAACTAATTGCACGACGCTACTTCTTCATCACCGTTTTGACCATACGATCCATGGCCCTATCTACGAAAAACGGTATCGCCGCCCTTATCCTCTTCTCCATCCCCAACCGTGGCGGTATCCTGACCTCCTTCTTCAGCACGTACAATGGAACGATACCCACCCCCCGCTTCTGAAATATCAGCAGGTTACCCTTCTTCGATTTGGCGACGAACGTATTCCTCCAATCCCGTGCGCTCCGCTTCAATGGAATACCCCGCGAATCTAGCGCGGCCTTCAGAGGGATCGTCAGAAACTTAGCCTTCTTGACCTTGATCACACCCCCCTTCTCATGAATCTTCATCTCGCGGCTGGCACCGATCCGACCCCTGATGGTATTGAACGTACTACCTGTGACCCTCACGCTGTTCTTGATCGACTTGAGCCCAGCCCCACTGCGCTTAGACAGGGAGGTAGCCGTCGTGCCACCAGGCCACGGACTGCTGTGCTGCGCTATCAGAGCCTGAGCGACGGCATCAAGCATTATCCTCAGCTCCTTGCTGAGCTTCTGTGGAGCTTTGGTCTCGAAGTCTTTTCTGAATTTACCGTAGAATGACCTTAGACCTTTGCTGGCGTCTTTGAACCTCCGGCCCCTATACTCGAACCCGATGTTCAACATACCTGCGGGCATCAGAATAACGGTTGCTTGGCCGTAGGCTCAAAGCGAGTGTGAGACTGTACCAGGCTGGCAATATATGAGTTGTGGGTCGCTACTTCTGACTCGTTACGATCCTCGCTCCGTATATTCGGATTCTGATCCAGCTTCACCACAGCCGCAGATATGGCCATCTCGGTCAGCCAATCAGGCACCAGGGTCTGATCAAACAGCTCATCATTCTTCGAATCAGCAGCAAACCCGGCGTCATACAATACCTGCACATAGGAGTTCGCAATCTCTCTACCCAACCTCGATATATTGTTGAACAGTGGGTTGTCCAGTAGCAGGAACACCAGGCCCTTCTCGTACACTACCTGCGAACTGTCGGTGAGAATCGTAGCACTACTCTCCGATAATCCATCGAAGGTAGTCGACGATTTCACGATCACGGCGGGAGAGGTCTTCACGAAACCCCGCTTCAGCAGCAAAGCAGTCCTCGGGTTCGCCCTCTCCCTGATATCCTCGTTCTCGATGTAGAACGTGTCAGTAAACGAACCGGAAGTGAAGTCCGTACAACGTACCCAGGAAGCGATATCTGACGTGGCACCTTGAAGCGCTGACCTCAGCGCAGTCTCGATATCCTCAATGACACCGTATCCCAGGCGGTCCCTGGCTACCTCAACGCTTGTCAGCATCAAGACCATCAGACCTCGGCCCCTACTTCGTCAGTACCTTCCGCCTCAACTGCGGGATCAGGAGCAGCGCCGGTTGCAGTTTCAGGTTCGGAACCCTTCACAGCACCCACCTGACGCTCCAGACAAGCAGCGTTCATACGCTTCAAACTCCAGCGCTTGTTCATCGGCTTCCCGTCACCGTTGGCTTTCCACCACGCTTGGGCGCTCGTCTTACGAGTGAAGCTACCGGGTACAGCCTCCTTCTTTCCAGCACCGACGATGATGACGTTACTCTGGGGTAAACCAGCGTTGTCCGGATCAACCTCGAACAAGAGAGCCCGGCTCTTGCCAACAGTTCCCTCCAGGGTCAACAAGTACTGACCTAGCCGGTTATCGACCCGCTTGTACTTACCGCGCTCAAACACCCCCCTCGGGGTTCCATAACGGCCCCGTTTAGCAGCTGGCTTCAATCGAATAAGCATCTCTCTTACCTCCTTGTTACGATTCGGGGGCGAGCAAGCTCTTATAACCTACTCGCCCCCAGGGCACGGCCTTACAATTCTAAAACTAACCAACTAAGTCGTTGAGACTTAACCAATATTGAGATAGATCACTGCCGCGTCTGTCTCCTCCACCTGAATGTCGACACGGGCGGTGAGCACGATCTTGTAGATGCGCTTCGTAATGTCCTTGTCGAATTCAAGTGAGACGTTCCGCTGGATGCCGTACAGCATATTCAGCGGGTTCATGAACAGGCCCTTCGTCTCGGGCATGAGCTGAACCGCCTCGACAGGAACACCGAAGCCGAACACCGGGCTAACGCCTTGGATGAGCGCGTCGCCCATCCCGGTGGCACGGTTGGCCAGCGTGTCGCGATACTCGACCTCGTTGTCGACCGACACGAAGTGACGCATGGCAGACCGGGTACGTAAGTACTGATCCGGCATGGCTTTCAGCCCGGCCTTGAACATCGACTTGTCGATGGTCGCACCTAGGTTGTCAGACGTGTTGCCGTTGTCCGTGATCCGCTTGATGAAACCATCAGTCAGATCGAGGAAGGGGTCGGTCGAGCCGGTATCGGTGTCACCCAGCAAACCGAGTTCCTCCAGGTCCAATGCAGCCCGCTCGACGATCAGATCGATGATCGTGTCACGCAACCCACCGGGACCGGTGTTGCTCGTCTCATTGTTGGCGGCACTCGCCCGCTCGATATTGTCTTCCATCACGTCATAAGTGATATGGACCTCGGCGATAACCTCCTTCGCAGTCAAGGTGATCTGCTCGGTAATGGGCTTCGCACGCGCCGTCTTCTCCGCGTTAGCATCGAATGCACCTTCGATGGCAGCCGTATCGAGAGCCGTCGCCTCGACACCGGCACGCAGGATGCGCTTACCGAACTGTATCTTGTTGATCTTGCGGGTATTCGCCGTCATCTCGACGATACGCGCCTGAGCGAGCAGCGTGGGCTGCTTGATCAGCTTCCGAATAAAGGTCGCGGCCTGCTCGTCTGACAGCAACCCACCACGGGAGGTGAGATCGGCGATAACAAGGTCCGCCTTCATCAGGTTCTGGTTCGTAGTCATAGCTTTCGTCTCCTAGTGACGGTTCAACAGGTTACCGGATCAGTCAGTGCACCCGGCCAAGCGCAGTGTCCAGCAAAGGCGGAGCACCGTTCTCGCCCGACTTGGTCACATCATCCGTGTCATCGGTCGCCTCTCCAGGCACGGTCGCCTTGATCGCATCAGCTGCGGCCTTCGCGACACCTTCGACACCCCCGATCCGAGTGTTCATGGTGGCTAGAGACACGGTTATCTCCTTCAGCGCCGTGGTCGTTTCGGTGCGGAAGTTACCAAGAGCCTCTGCCATAGCGGCCTTCACCGCCTCGCCGATGTTTTCGGACTGGTTCCCAGAGGAAGCATCGCCAGCCGAGCTTCCGTCGTCACCAGCACCTGCATCGTCGCTGCCTGCGCTTCGCTGCGCGTTGCCATCATCCCCGGAGCCGTCGCTGGACTCGCCCGTGGTGTTCGCATCCGCGTCTTCCTTGGTAGCCGCAGAGCTACCATCCCCTTTGTTTCCGTCACTGCCATCTGAACCACCAGCTTCGCCGGAGGCGCTAGCCCCCTCGCCTGCAGGGTCATCGGCCTTCTTCATCGTCTTCTTGCCTTCCACCGATTCACCAAGGTCAATCGGCTCTTCGAGCTTGAACGCGGTGATAGGTATCGACTCAACCATCTTCGTAATGAAATCGCGATAATCGTTCACCGCAGCAGTCACATTCGTAACCGCCTCACCAGCATCCTCGGCCTTCGACATGATGTTGCCAACAGTCGCTTCAAGGATGTTACCCGCCAAGTGGATCGACGGGAAGAAGCCCTCCTGAGAGAGCACCTCACCGAAATCCACGCTTTCGAAGTTCATGTCGCTAAACATCTTCCGAAGACCAGTGACGTTAGCCACCGTCATCGCAAGGTCGCCACCGAACTTGATCACGACCACCTTGGTACCCTCAGGCAGCTCCTCATCGAGCTGAGAGAACACCACAGCGGTATCGCCGGTCTCCATCTTCTCAACAGAGAACCCAGCAGCCGTGATCCGGGCTTTCGCCACCTCCAGGTCAGCGTCCTTGTTGACGATGATTGCAGAAACCACCGGAGCGTCCGGCTCGGTCTTCGCGAAGAATTGAATCTTACCGAAATCAAACATCTTACCCTCCGGGGTTATGTTGTCGTCGTCGTCCTCGGACTTGATGACTTTCACAGGAGCACGGTTCGCACCCGCCTTCACGATGGATATGAACGATACCTTCCCGTCTGTCAACTGGTGAACGTCAAGCTGCAATTTGGGCATTGGCCAACTCGTCCATAAGGAAATACCTGTGAGAGTGGCCTTTGACCACCTCCGTTATCGTCCCACGACCGATATTGTGCTCGTGGTCGTTATCCCCTGCCTCGGCTTTCCCACCAAGGAAAACGCCGTCTTCGGAGAACCTGACACTGAACTGGTGCCAGTGATCGTCAGTCTCATCGGTCTTCCCAACAACGACTGATGGTAGATTCATCTCCAACACCGTCGCGGTGCGTACCGCTGCAGCCTGCATCGACAACCCGTTCAGCTCGCCGTCCTTGATCTGCTTCCACAGAACGGGGTCCTGCACGTGTATGCCCTGCACCCAGGCACCCTCGATGAACGTCGGATCATCAGGGCGCGCGATGAACGACTCTACCGAGAACGTACCGTACTCCGCGTTGTCATGCTGAACATCGATCTTGTGGATGTCCCCGCGCATCATGTGCTCCATCTGCATCTTCCTGATGTCGGGGGCAGTCATGAAGTCGCCTTGGCTGTCGGGAATATCAGGGATGTACACCTCGGCCCAAAAGACCTGAAGCTCATCATCGAACTTCTTTATAAAGCACCTGTCACTCACGTCGGCCACACTATACGGTTATCTCGTTGGTGGTCTCCTACCACATCGGGTGCGACCGTACACGCCCGTGCAACTAATTGCAAGCGCCCCGGAGTGACTAAGTCCAGTGACTAAGTTCTAGTCCTTACTTCTCCGGGAAATTGTGGCACTATCTCCGGGGAAATATCCCGGAAATCTGTGTATCAGCTGTGTATCGATTGTGGGGTGTCGTGCAATTAATTGCACACGTCACACTGCGCTATATAAGAGCAGTGTGACAGGTTGGCGGAGGGCGGAAGAGTCGAACTCCTAACCTCTTTCGGTCACTCTGGTTTTCAGGACCAGTTACCGGCCTACCCAGTAGCACCCTCCGTTATATGTCTATCGCTATTCGATAGGGTGTGGTCTGTGATCCTCAAGACGACGAGTGCTGTACCTGCGACCGTGAGGCCCTACCTCGTGATCGCTTTTCCGGCGTCTCGGAATCCACTTGCCATGGCTGTAATGACCCAGGGACTCGCTACTCCTCCCCACAACACCACCGTCCTTCAACGACGCCCCGAGAACCCAATGCCACAGACCACTCGTTTTCTCATCAGGGTCAGGTTTGATGACCTTGAGTATTTGTGACAGATGATAATGCAGACGGTCACCTATGTACTGATCACACGCCCGAGGTTCCGACTTCGCTCCGCAAATGAGAGTTCCATCGCAACGCCATCGTAAACTCATGTCTCCCCACTTTCCAACGCATCAAGCTGAGCCTTCAACTCGTCACCCGTAACGAGGAGACTGGGATCATCCTCGATCTCCCGCAGTCTGCGACGAGCTATCTCAACATCGTGCTTGTCCCCAAGCGCTTGGGCCTGCTGCCCAAGGTTGAGAAAAGCAGCGCTGGCCGAGCCACAGATGAGGGACAGCCTGCGCATGGCCTCTATCGTAGAGTTCATCGCCTTGACCAGCCTCTTGCGCGCAATCCTACCGTACAGTCGATTGATCTCACGCTCTATTACAGTCATCACTATTCTCCCTTTTCGACATCACCCTCATCCTCGATCATCTCCCGGATATTTCGTTTCATCGTCTCGCTCCTGGCCTTAGCCGCCGATATCAAGATGCCTATCTCACCGCTGAAGTCCCTGTCTTCCGCTCTTCCCTCCTGCCAGAACCTACCCCAACTTGGTGGGCTCACGACCTGCCTGACTTCATCTTCGTGAGCCTCCAACAGACCCCATCCCTCAGGCAACTCCTCCGGCCTCAGCAAACCAGGAGGCGTCATATATAGGCGAAACGCCCCTAGACGTTCGCTGGCCTTAGCCGCCCACTTCCTCCTATCGGCCCTGAAATCGGAACGCGATGTCTTGCACTCAATGACGATACTTACCGTCCCCCTCCACCCAATGGCATCCGGCTCCTCATACGCGTAGACGCTGCGCATCTCCGACAGGACATATCGGCACCTCGCCGTGCTCGTGAGCCAGCGTCTGGCCCGTTTGACAAGATCATTGTGGGTCATGCTCTCGCCCTCAATGCGGCTATGCGACGGGCGATGGCTTCTACCGCGTGATCGCCTATGAATTGCTGGCCGTGTTCATCAACGTGTTTTACACGGTAGAACTGGCCAATCCGCGCCATTTCAACGATGTTCTCGCCGGGGAGCTTGGCGTCTATGCTGGTGGTGTAGTGAGGCGCATCAACCGTCACCCCCAAGCTGTCCCAATGATGATTTTGTGCTCTAGCGTCCACAGGTGCTCCGCTTGTCCAGGGCTCAATCATTTCTGATAGCGCGGTGTATCCAATAGCATGGGCGTTAGGACCATACCCACCACCATCGGTCATCACTGGTGTTTCAGGGCGAAGCTGTGACGTTATGCGAACATCCAACTCCCGCGATCCCTCACCGGCCACTAGCCTCGCTATGAGGGCTTCTAATGGTGTATCAGTCATGTCGCTTCATCCCCCTCTTGATTGTTCTGAGCTTAGTAACGAAAGTCTTTGCGCTTGATCTTCGCCATTCTCCCGTCCGGGTGATGCCACACTATTCCCTCGAATATAGTCCTCTGCAGCCACTCTCTGAGTTCGTCCCACCCAGTTGGCACGGTGAATAACCTATAGCACCCGTGTCGGATCAATAGGTGATAACCCCTTCTCTCAGGATTACCCTGTATCTTCGGGCCACATAGCTCATAGGTATCATCCACGTCTTCTCCGAGCACATTACCCAAAGCCTCTCGATGCCATTGGTCATTTGGTCCGTCACCCACGGGCTCCCAACCCACGCGCTTACCGGTCTCCTGGTCAACCTCCACTAACTCGAAACCAGGCGGGTCAGACTTGTCCGGCTTTATCTCTCGCCGCTTGAACAATACACCACCTCTCAACAGGCAACATGTCCCGTCGAACTTCCTCGTAGCGATCCCTTCACCTGCCACCACCCAACCACAGTCCGGGTGCAGTTCTTTCGTGAGGGTCCGCATGTTATTCTCGGCATCCCTCATATACAGCGTTGGTATCTTCTTCATGACTACCCATCCTTGGTTTCTTGGTAGCAGAGGCGGGATTGCTCCAGGATTAAGTCTCAAATATCAAGCGCACGATGTCGTCGCCTGCCTTGTTCCGCGTCTCGGGATCAGTGATACCGTAGTGATCGCTCAGAAGCATCGCCACATTAGCCACATAGCCATCGCGAAAACCTGGATCGGCGGCGAACGCATCAGCCATCGTCTTTCTAGCTTGTTTGATCGTCATCTCTATCCCTCCTTGGTTAAATCCTTGGTTGCAGGGGCGGGACTCGAACCCGCGACCTGGAGATTATGAGACTCCCGAGCTACCAACTGCTCTACCCTGCGTCAGTGGCCCTCCGATCTACCTCCTTTTGGATAGTAAAGCCCCACTCCGAAAAATGGGAGCCGCCGCCCCGGAGGGCCATATTCTTTATAGAGGATATCACCCGTTTATACAAGGTAAGACGCCCCGCCCTGTTACAGGCGAGGCGTCTCGGTGGGCCGAGGGAAGCGAGAACAGGGGGGCTGTCAGAACTTCGCAAGGCCATACCGGTTCAAATCCGGTCAATCACCCTATACCACTTACTGGCTCACCGATCAACTTCCATAAATCAATTCCGCATCTTCTCTTGGCAGACCCCTAGCAACAGCTACTTCCACCGCCTCCGTAGATGTCTCTTCATTAGCCTTCAGGTTGTCAAGAATAGGTCCGTGCATCCCAGCATCTTCCCTCTTACCCTTCTTCTCGGTCATAAACTCTGTAGACGACATTTACTGGGCTACCTTCCTACATACCTGTTAAACCGGGCCACGGCCCTGCTATCAGACAAAGACAACACCCCACCCCAATCAGTACCCAACAACAACCTCTTACCTAAAGACACCTTCCCGGAAGGCCCCATTATAGCTAATTTATCTTCCAACTCTATCGACATATCAACCAACTCCCATATCCTTTCAGGATTATCAGCTCCCAAAATATCATCCACCAACTTAGTTATCGACTTCCTTCCTGCCGTAGCTTCCACCTCCATCATCTCAAACAAAACATCAAATCGCTTCTTCACCTCAGGTCTTAGAGAAACCCAACTCTCCCTGGTCGGTTTAAATCCATACTTAGCCCAAGCGTAACCTCCCACATCTATGTTTGCGTTCAGCTCAATAGAGGCTACTCCCATCCTCTCATACTCAATCATTGAATTTCCAAGAATCTTCTTGGCTATACTAGTTCCCTGTTGGTCGGAAGATAATGTGAACACTTCGTGCAAGGCCTTCTTAGACCCATCATCTGCCGTCTCTATAACCCTCGTAAGAATACCAACATCTTTCCCTTGCCTACGCAACTTACCCTGTATTTTCAACCTTGATTTAATACCTGGAGTTAAACTGCCTGATCTCTGTATCTGCACTTCCGCAAGGTCCAGCCCCGTACCCTCAAACACTCTACTAAAGAAGTCCTTCGGCCTAGCCCCTACAGCCCGATTCCACTCCTCCACAACTTCTTGGCTCAGAACTTTGCTCCCCCTAGCCGACAAAGACAATTCCTCAAAATCAGCAATCGTAGCCGTAATCACTTTCTCTTCTACAACAGCAGGGGCAGCAGCGAGACCAGGCTCATCAGGAATAACCGGCTTGAGACCACTGATCGGATCAGCCAGCGTCCTCGCACCACCAGTCAACGGACGGACAGTACCCGTCACCTGCATGATGCCTCGGCATCGGGGGTGATATGGTGGGGCATCCCACCCCCTCTCCGCTATCTCCTTCGGGCTCAGACCATCGAGTTCCCGCAATCCCGCCTTGGACGTTTTCGGGAACGGGAACGCCGCCTTCATCTCGGCGGGGTCCTGCAAGAGTAGCTGCTGCTCAATCCGCACCAGGGGCTCCATCACCGTGAACGTCTTGCCGTGCATCCTACGACACACCGCGCACGTTCTCCCGTCGAGAACTTCGGTTATCTGATAAGTCGTCTGCCCCGCAGCCGTAGCCTCGGACAGGAACCCAAACGAGACAAGTCTGCTGGTCGTCATATTAGCCCCGGCATCGAACAGTGCCTTGCCTCTGCCAGATACCGCAGCGTTTATCCTGCGAGCCAGATCGAGCACCTCGGCATCAGCCTTATCCACCAATGTCGCCAGGCTCTGCTCCTGATTCACCAGCTTTGACAGGCCCTTCTTCAAGGCATCAGCCGACGCATTCTGTATACCCACCATGAACTGATTCACCGACGCATTCAACACGGGTGGCAGCGCGGTTTCCATAAACGACGACTGCTTCACATCGCTCGTCACCTGACTGACCCCAAGCAGCAAGGCCGTCACGAACAGGAACTCCATCTCGTCGCGCACCTCGTCGAGCATCGGATTCAAGGTTATCTTGTCTACGATATCCTCAGCCGCACCGAAGTCTTCAGCCTCCAGGGCGACAGTGAGCTTATCCTCGATCTCCTCAGCTATGGGCTTGAAGCCCTGCATCGCAGCGGACTGAACGGCCCCCTCTATGGCCAGGAACGACTCCAGCCTAGCCACGATCTACATGCTCATCTGCGTGATAGCACAACCCGACAGCTCAGCCAGTCCCTCGATGTCAAGGTTGGCATAAGCGAATGAGCGCACGGCTATCATGGTCCTGATCGTGTCGGCATCATCTTGGGTCATGGCCTTCAACCTTTCAGCCAGCCCGGCGAACTCCGCAGACCGCGCACCGTCCTTGGTCCTGATAAGCTCCACTATGGTATCTGCAAAAGCCGCTAGAGCGTCCAGAGACTCCGCTTTAGCAGTTGGGAGGGGTACAGGTTGGGATTGAGGTTTTATGGGCGTAACGTTGCCGTCAGCGTCCTGCTCATCCTGATCCTTCGGCGTCAGCTCCAAATCAACGATCTCACCAACGGCGCGCACACGCTCCTCCAAGGGCAGATCATCCTTAACCATCTCCACCCCAGCCAGTTGCTGGGTGATGTCCTTCACCGCCAATGGTAGGGACTTGTACTTCAGCTCCTTCGCATCCAACGCCTTCATGATTGTATTGTTCATGCGCTCGTCAAACTCATCACGCTCTGGTTTGAACACCTGAGCCTCAGCCACCGTAATACTGGCGTACGCCGTAGCGAAGTTGAAGTCCTCGGCCAGCCCCAGAAATATCGGAGGCAACCGGAACGACTTCCTAACGTGCGACTCACAACGCTTGTCGTACTGCTGGAACATACCGTCCTGGGTGCGTTCCGAACCAAACCTCTCAACCGTAACGGTGACCTTCGAGTTGGCGTCAATCTGCGTCCCTGTGGCGAACACCTCCAACACCGCTGCCTGGAGCTTCTCGCTGCTCTTGCCTCGGAACATTGTTCGTCGCCATTGTATC
>SDBT01000160.1_pt1 | contig 92378 bp, 71 predicted proteins | sample 2277101 | NCBI WGS metagenome assembly SDBT01 (sample SAMN10404973, study PRJNA504765) | marine sediment metagenome | isolation source: marine sediment core GS10_PC15, 103 cmbsf | place: Arctic Ocean: Southern Knipovich Ridge | collected 2010
CCGCGTAGGGTGGGGGCTTGTCTCCCACCTTATCATCGGCGGACACAAGGCCCGCCGCTACGCGGAGTTAGCAAATGGCGACTTCATTTGGTGCCATGTCCAGTGTAGCTGGAGTCAACTTTTAAGACAGCCTCTGGACATCTGCCGCCCACGATATGATCGCCATCACCGGCATCTCGTTGTGATAGGGATAATAAGCCTTATCTTATGCAGGGGAAAAGGACTTGGGTCGGTAATTCCGATGAGTCTGCGATTTTTTGTTTCGTGCCGAACAGAGTATTGTAAACAAAGGGTAAGTTTAATCCGTATTCTTTGTCGGAAGCGCCACTTTTCTCAATTACCACAAGTGGAGTGACAACGATTGACAGAGAACATTTGTAAAACAGTATTTTTTTGTTGATTTGACCTCGACGGTGAGTTATTTTGTAATAGAAAGTGAGGGTAGGTCAGGATGGAAATTGGCCTGATATATTCAAGCAAGGATCCGCGTCAAACTCAGGCAAGGGACTTTGTAAAGAAGTTCGTACGAGAAAGGGGAATACTGGCAAGAATTGTCGAGTCGGAGCAGCCGGTACAATCGCCCACCGTTATCGTTAATGGTCGTGCCCTGAAGGACCAGCGGCAGAAACCGCGGGGCAAGGACGAGGCGATGTATCCTTCGACTTCAGATATTGCCTGCTTTCTCGAACGACACCTGTGGGACATGTAATTTTAGAAGCGGATGTCAGGTTTCTCGTCTGCCCCTAGCGGGCAGACTCGCATTGTAAATGACAAGAGACTTGTGAGACAACCTCAGCATTTGTAGGGAAGGTCTCTCTGAGACCTGCCAAAAAATAGGCAGACGACTGATTACTTTTCGCTGTTAGCCGCAATCAACCAGAAACTGTTTCAGAGTTGTTTCGTAGTCGATTTTCTCGTCTGGGGGCTGCACGGCTACGAAGTAGCATTCGCTACCAGCTGATACGAAATAGAGACGGTCGTGTTCGATCTCGCAGACCCCTTTTTGCCGCACGCCCTTTTCTCCCGGTATTAGCGGGAAAATATCAACAACCTGCTGGAGGTCCTTGAAAACCGGGGCAAAAGTCTTTCTGAACTGTTCAGACGCGCTATTGCTGACAAAAGCGCCATCGACGCCAAGACGATAGAGACGCTGGAGACCCACAACGGAATTCAACCGGTCGTACATTGAGTGAGGCACGCTTTTAGAAGGTTTGTGCGCCACCGACCCACGCTTTTCCACCGGCGCTCCTTTCTCAATAAGGGCAAGAACTTCACCATGCTGCTGCTGAATAGCAGCTTCGATGCGGCTTTGTTCTTCGAGGGTTTCCACGGCATGTTCTAACTTTCTTTCTACCTTTTGGATCACCTGGCCACTATTGAGCACTGTGGTTGTGACGCGGGGATAGGGCCGAGAAGCATACTCGGTTTGTACTTGGATGGAAGTCACCCCCCTTTTCACCAGGGAGGTCCGTCCTACCGGTATGTGCGTATCTGGTATCATACTATTGTCTTAAACACAAGACAACATAGGTTCATCTTTGTTTTATGCTTGCGGTTGGCGTACCTCCTGAGGCTGCCCCAAAAGTCGACAGAGTCGCGTAGGGGTGGGGCTTGTCTCCACCCAGCTCAAAGGCTTGTGGCGACACAAGGTCGCCACCTACGCGGATCCACACAACTTGTGGGTTAGCATACGTCCTCATGCGCCGACTCGAACAGGGTATCCGCCTGAGGTGGATGCCGCCCACAAACAGAAGACATGAAGGCTTCATCTTTGTTCTATCGGAAGAATTAACAGGTGGAATAACCGCAAGATGGGCAGGTAAAACAGCCGCTGTCAAACGCCATCGCTCCAGAACATTCGGGACAGATTTCGGCCGAATCAGAAGTCCTCTGGTCGTGCTCCGACTGCCCGAAATGCCTGTTCAAAACTTGAGCAATAGCATCGGGTATGGAGAAGATTTTGGCTCCTCCGGAAAAAACCTGGCTGGAGCCGCCGATCCCTCGCAGTTGACGGATGACGTTATCCACCCGCACGTTAGAGCGAAGGGTCAGTGAGATCAAGCGGCAGATCGCCTCGGTGTCGGCCATGGTGGTATAGCCGGACTTGCCGATATGGGCAAAAACCTCAAAGGGGCGGCCATCCTTTGTGTTCACAGTCACGTACAGGTTCCCATAGCCGGTCTTGATTTTCTCCGTGATACCGCTCAGAAGAGCCGGCCGCTGCTGAACCCTTGTGGCGGTTGAAACGCCGGCAGCGGTCCTACCCACGGTAGAGAGCACCTGGTCAGGGCGGGAACCGTCCCGGTATATCGTCACCCCTTTGCAGCCCAGCCGGTAGGCTTGCTCAAATGCCTCCTTGACATCGGCGTTGGTGGCCGACTGCGGGAAGTTCACCGTCTTTGAGACTGAGGAATCGCAGTGCTTCTGGAACGCAGCCTGCATACGGACATGATCCTCGGCCGAGATGTCGGCAGCCGTGAGAAACACCCCCCTTACCGACTCCGGAATCTCTTTGAAATCTGCCAATGAACGCCGGGAAGCGATGCGCTGGATAAGCTCGTCCGAGTAGAACCCCTGCCGCCGGGCGGTCTGCTCAAACAGCGGGTTGACCTCAACCAGCTTAGCGCCGTCCATGACATTACGCTCAAAGGCAATGGCGTAGTATGGCTCGATACCGGAGGAGCAGCCGGCGATAATCGAGATCGAGCCGGTGGGGGCGATAGTCGTCAAGGCGGCGTTGCGCATGGCGACATTATCCTGACGATAGACTGAGCCTTCCCAGTTGGGAAACTTGCCCCGGCTTTTGGCCAATTCAGAGGAATGATTGCGCGCTTCGTTTTGAATGAAAGCCATGACCTTTTCGGCCAACACAATTGCTTCTTCACAGTTATACGGCAGCCCCAACCTCACCAGCATATCGGCCCAGCCCATCACACCCAGGCCCAGGCGCCGGTTCTTTTTGGTCTGGCGTTCTATCTCATCTATAGGATACTTGTTCTGATCGATGACGTTGTCGAGGAAATGGACCGCTACCCGCACCACTGAACCGAGTCGCTCCCAGTCAACGCCGCTGGCGGCGTCGGAGATGGTGTAGTCCACCGGAAGGGGACTTTGCACCAACTTACCGATATTGATCGAGCCGAGATTGCAGGAGTCATACGGCGGTAGCGGCTGTTCGCCGCAGGGATTGGTGGCTTCTATCTCCTCCGATGGATGCATTGGGTTAAGCCGGTTCATCCTGTCGATAAAAACCATTCCCGGTTCGCCGGTGCGCCAGGCGTGGTCGACGATCAAATCGAAGACTTCCCGCGCGTCAAGACGAACCTCCGTTCCGTTCACTTCGTGGGTTTTACCCGTATGCGGGTTATACAGAGGGTACGTCGTACCCTTCTCCACCGCCTCCATAAAGGCATCGGTGATGGCCACCGAGATGTTGAAATTGGTGATCTCGCCCGGATCATCCTTGCACGAAATAAATTCCAGAATGTCGGGGTGGTCCACGCGAAGCACCCCCATATTAGCCCCGCGCCGGGTTCCCCCCTGTTTGACGGCCTCGGTAGCGGCATTAAAGACCTTCATAAACGAAACCGGTCCCGAGGCCACCCCCGAAGTCGAGGCGACAAGGGAGTTGCGCGGGCGCAGGCGGGAAAATGAAAAGCCTGTTCCCCCACCGGATTTATGAATCAGGGCGGCATACTTGTTGGCCTGAAAAATTTCCTCCATTGAGTCGCCGATCGGAAGAACAAAACAGGCCGAAAGCTGCCCCAGCGGCCGCCCGGCGTTCATCAGCGTCGGCGAGTTGGGAAGGAACTCCAAATCGGCCATAACGTCAAAAAAACGCTGGGCAGTGGCGTCAACCTGTTCGTCGTCGGCGCCGTAGTTGCGATCGGCCTCGGCGATGATTTTAGCCACCCGAATCAGCAGTTCCTTGGGGGTTTCGATAACCCGGCCCGCCTTATCCTTGATAAGGTAGCGCCGCTTGAGCACCACTAGGGCGTTGTCGGAAATATGAATGTCCTTTTTGACGCGCTTCAAGCAGACCTCTCCGGTAACCTATTTATCGGTCAGGCTAATCTCTTACAGTATTATAACGTCAAATCAACGTGATTAGATCACTTTTTAGCCGCGAGGACATCTAACCGCAACGCGAGGGAACCCACAGCCAGTCAAAGGCCCGGCTCGGGACGGGCAAGCTGTGGATTTTATTGAACCTGAGGGCGTACCTGGATTTTAGTGGGTGGCGGACGTCCAGAGGCTGTCTTACAAGTCAACTCCAGCCGCATTAGTCCTTGCGTCAAATGAACTCACCCTGCGCGGGTCAGAATGGTGATCTTTTGAGACAGCCTCCCCCACATCTGCCCTATGTTATATCACTTTCCAAGTATAATATGACAAATCTTAAGATAGGAGTCTCCGACTCCCGTCCGCCTTCGGAGGATGGCAGGTCCCTGAAAAATCTACCTATAAGTATGTAGGAACTCAATCAAGAGGTCAATATTACAAGCTTTTAGAGATATCCGGTTGTGAATGCAACCACGCCCTGCATGGTCGAAGTTTTTCTGTCTTTCAGTTCAGCAGGCGCCTTTGCCGGTAATGACCACTATTACCGTCTTAAACAGAATTTTGATGTCGGTCCATAGCGACCAGTGTTGAATATACTCCAGATCAAGATTCACCTTCTGTACTACCGAGGCGAGCGATGTGTCGTAACCGTTTTCCACCTGGGCTAAACCCGTGAGACCGGGCCTGACCGCCAGACGTCCGTTATAGTCTTCCACCTTCTCGGAAAGGTCCTGGACGAAGCTCGGTCGTTCCGGCCGCGGGCCGACCAAAGACATATCTCCCTTGAGCACATTGATGAACTGCGGTATTTCATCCAGACGAGTCTTGCGGAGAATCCTTCCCAGCCAAGTAATCCTGGAGTCATTCTCGGTTGCCCAAACCGGCCCGCACTTCTTCTCGGCATCGCGCGCCATCGTCCGAAACTTGATGACATGGAAGAGCCTACCCTGGTAATTCTGCCGGCGACGATCGCGTACACGCCGCTCTGTAGAGTCCGATTGCCGGCAGTAGCGACGGTCCTGTTTGCGCCGGTTGATGCCGACCCTCAACTGGGCATAGAACACGGGACCCGAGGAGTCGAGTTTAATCAAAACAGGCAAAACGATAAAGAGAGGGAGTGTTAGTAACAGCCCCACGGCGGCCCCAATAATGTCGATAGACCGTTTTACGAAACTGTTAACTACTGCCTTCATCTTCTCAGGCCTTATTAGAGTAAGTGGCACCGCAAAGATAAATATCAAGGACAAAGTAAGGAATAATATGCCCCTGAGGTGTTCGCAATAAAAATATCGCAACTGCTCAAGAAAATTCAACGTCCCCAACGATGGAGATACCGGTACAGAGACTTCTGCACCCGAGGTAACGCCATACCTCAACTGCTGATGGGTCAAGGTGGCGGCGTTATCGTTGTAATTGATCTGGCTATTTGGGCTATTGTCCATATATCCTCTCAGGAATCAGCAGACCCCTGACTTATTAAGCGCAATATGCAGCAAAAGCGCTGCCGAAACCTTATTTGTGGACTAAATGGAGATAGTTGCCCCCATTACCTACTCATCCTATTGTATACTAACAAGATAGCTGCGGCCGCCAGGCGGCGGCGACCTGTATCTTTGGAAGGGCTTCTTGGTTGGGCGAAAAACCCGGGGTCCCCAGTGCGCAGCTATACAGAATAGTTGCAAGTCGTTACGCAGGCCTGATCACCTGCGAATAAGAAAAAACCAGTCAGTGACCGGTTTTTTACAAAAGGCAGTTACCTTGCCTGCACTATTCATAAACACAGGTATGTCTGGTAACAGTCTGTCAACCCGCCCGACACCTAATCGGGTAGAAGCTGTCATGCAGGGTTGCATGACAGCACCCCCAATTGGTTACTTCTTAGAACGCACCTTATTATTAGCGGTTAGGGTCGCTCTGCCTTTTCCGGTCGGTCTCGTTTTCTTTTTTTTGGGCCTTTTTAATTTCCTCGGCAAAAATCTTTTCCAGCGTGTACGAGGAAGGAGTAAAGTCAAGAAGGCAGATTTCAAACAATTCGTCGACGCGCTCAATAAAGGTAAATTTCGTTTTGCGTAGAATCTCTTTAGGGAGCTCTTTGATGTCTTTCTGGTTTCCCTTGGGGAGAGCAACATTGTAGATACCAGCACGATAGGCAGCAGAAATCTTTTCCTTGATACCCGCCACCCGCAATACTCTACCGCGCAGCGTCACCTCGCCGGTCATAGCAATATCGTTGCGGATAGGACGCTCCGACATTACCGAAGCGATGACAAGACAGACCGTTATGCCGGCCGACGGGCCGTCTTTGGGGATGGCCCCGCAGGGAAAATGAATGTGAATGTCAAACTCGTTAAAGTCGCTAAAATCGATACCTAGCACATCGGCTTTGGAGCGTACATAGGAATGAGCCGCCTGAATGGACTCTTTCATTATATCTCCGAGTGAGCCGGTGGTGATGATTTCGCCGCTGCCCTTCATTTTCAGGCCTTCAATGAACATCAGTTCACCTCCGGCTCCGGTCCAGGCCAGCCCGGCCGCCGTGCCGATCTCGGGAGCCGTTCCCGCCCGTTCCGGGATAAAAAGCGCCGGGCCGAGGTATGACTCAAGACTTTTCTCGTTGATGGTCCACGAACTTTTCGATCTTTTGAGCTTCTCCAGGGCGATTTTGCGGCAAATCTTTTCTATGTTCTGAGAAAATGTCAGCAGGCCGGCTTCCTGGGTGTAGCTGGCGATGATCTTCATCAGGGCCTTGTCGGTGAATCTCAACTCCGTTTTGGTCAGTCCGTGCTTTTTCAGGAGGTTGGGCATTAAGTACCGCTTGGATATCACTAGCTTTTCTTTTTCAATATAACCGGGAAGCTCAATGATCTCGAAACGCGGTATGAACTGTTCGGGAATCTCCTCAAAGGAGCGTACGGAACAGATAAAAAAGACCTTGCTCAGATCGAATGGAACCCCAAGGTAGTTGTCCAGAAAGCGAGAGTTGCGGCGCGTGTCTATCACTTCCAGCAGGGCCATGTTGACTGAGGCGTCGTTGTTGAGATTAAAGTAGTCGATATCTTCAATCAGAACAACCGGGTCACAGGAACCGCCATCCCTGAGCGAACGTATGAATTTGCCCGGAAGTGCGGTTAGAAACGTTCGCTGGGTTCCTTTTATATCCGCGACATCCGAAATCCCGCCGACCGAAATCCTGATAAGCTCTTTACCGAGGGCACGAGCTATGGCTTTGGCCAGCGAGGCCTTGCCGGTTCCCGGCGCTCCAATCAGGCATAGGGTAGGGCCGTCATCGGCGCCACCCTGAAGTCTGCGGACCGAAAGCCGCTGAAGTATCTGCTCCTTAACGTTCATCGGACCATAGTATTCCGACGAGAGAACCTTTTCGACATCTGATATCTGATAATTTTCCGGAGAACATTTCCCCCAGGGCAGAGTCAGCAGCCAGTCAAGGTAACTTTTGGTTGCTCCGTATTCAGCCGATGCTCTTGGGAGCTGGGTGAGACGGTCGGCCTCAATTGTTGCTCTGGCCACCGCCTCGGGAGGCAGATGAGGAGAACTCTCTATCAGCCTTTTTGTCCGCGAGGCGTCGCTTTCATAAGAGAAGCTGTCACCGGGCTGCTGCGCCAACTGGTGGTCGTCGCGGCCTTTTGCAGGCTGTTTCCGCGTCCGGGCGTTGTCCCTGCGAGCGTCGGCCGGGGGACTCAGGGTTGTGCTGAGGCAGGAAAGTAACAGTTCCAGCCGGGTCTGAAGGTTCACCGTCTCAAGCAGCTCTTGTTTCCAGACCAGCGGGAAATGAAAAAGCGAGGCCACCCGATCGGCCAGCAACGAAGGATCATCACGGGTTATCCTCAGCAAGTCCAGGTGCTCCGGGGAATAGTCGGGGCGACTTATTATGATCTTGGTGGCCGTCTCGAGAATCACTACGATTTCAGCCGAGCAGTCGGCTCCTTCGGTTCCGGTGGGATCGAGCTCGTCCACCGTGGCCGCCGGATACGGGTCTTCCCGGACAATCCGGCGTATGGCTGCTCGGTGGACGCCCTCAAGCGTAACTGTCAGCAGCCCATCCGGCGCCTCGTTGATATCACGTATACGGGCGACAGTCCCAATCTGACAGACGGGCGTTCCGGACTGTTCCGCAGACAGCAGAGGGGAATAGCAGGCGATTACATGCTCGCCCTCCGTCCGACCGTGCTTAACCAGCTTGATATCTTCCGACCGACTGAAGGAAACAGTCGTCGTCGACCCGGGGAACAATACGCCGGTTCGCAGGGGAAGGACAGGGAGTTTATCCCGCCCGCCGGATACCTTCAGAGGCAGCCGTTTCTTGGTCCTTACAATAGTCACCATGGCCGTTTAGCATATCTATCGGCTGTTAAGGCAAACCCTGAATCCTTTGGGTAAAACCATCCCGCCCGGCTTGTCGGTAATGTCGGCCTGGAAACGCAGGTACCCAGCTCCTCTGGGGTGGGATATATCGTCCGCAAGTTAGAACGGCTTCTCCGGGTAATAAGACAGGCTACGCCTGCCACCGCCGGTAAAAGGCTCGGCCCGCGATGGGTCCCCTAAAAGATGACTTAGTATTTTTGCTTCCGGATGCATTATCTATGCTGTCTTTAACTACTTTGACAATAAATGGACGCGCAATACAGAAAGGATCAAAGCCGTCAAAGCGTTACTGAAAAACGCAGCAATAAAAGGGTGCACCTTCTTACACATTTTTCTGGACATTACTGGCGCGGGTTCTGTCACTATTATATAAAACGGGACTTTTTCAAAAGACCCATCAAGGGCGGCGCAGAGTGACGACACAGCCTATGACAGTAAGATTTACGTCGAAATGCTAACGATGCATCACCGTCAACGAAACAGCCTGAAGGCCGGTACTTTTCTCAATGATTTCAGCTTCCCTTTGAGTGTGGCACAGGGCAAGCAGCCGGTTCGATGGAAAGCGGGAAAGGTCGAAGTCTCCTTTGTGTCGATATTCTTGCTCGGCACGCCAATCCCCTTTTTCCCCGACAGATTGCCACAGCCACCGCTCGCTGTCGTGGATACGGTCACAATCCTTGCGGTAATACCGCACCGGGCAAATGCCCTTCCCCATAGCATACTGCTTCTCAATCCCGATGCCGTACGGCTCAAAGGACATCTGCCGAAAGCGGGAGCGCCACGTGACGAGGGGAACGATATCGGTCGGGGCAAGGCCGGAAAATGAGACAGTGGGTATCCCCGCCGGCATGTTCTTTGGGGTGGCGACAATCTTCCTGATCGAAATGATATTCATAAGAGTGCTGAAAGCGCTTCTGGGGTGGGTTTCAGATTCGATAACTGCCTTGTAATAGTCAATGAGCTTCTCCGTTGGCCAGGCGGAGTTGGCTGATCTTGTCCAGTGGATCAGGTATTGGTCTTCAATTTGCTGAAGTTTGGGATTCAATTGCTTCACCTTAAGGCGGTATGCCAGGGGTTGGACTCTCTTTTCATAATCCACTCGGAATCGGTTCTCAACTGATTTGTCCTGTCCGCAAAACCGCTGCAGCAACGAATCCATATGTCCACCCTTGCGCAAAGAAACGGGGAGTAATACATCAGCAGCCTCGACTACCTGCTCGTCCCGCCTGAGCCAAAGCTCTTCTTTAGTGGTGTTCTTTTCTTCGCTGAGCACCAGGATAAAATTAACATGGTCCGGGTTCAAATCAAATTGATCAATAGCAGACTCTTTCAATCGTTCGAACTCATAACCATTAGCCGCCGGAATAGACAATGTCTGCTCTATTCTTTCAAGCGAAGCAACAGATGTCAGGAGTTCCCAGGTTTGCATCCCAACCGATGAATAGAGAGCCAGCCCCTGGCTTTTGAGCCAGCGGACGGCGGCTACCGATTGCCGTACCCAGGCCGTTTTTCCAGAAGGGCGTAACGGCTGCCGCGAAAGGAGTATGGCTGCGGCTCGTTTCGACATTTGCATGTTCTACCTGATTGACGCCAGTTGCCTGGCCGAATGTAACTAGGGCTATCGGATGTTGCAAGCGGCACGACTCGCCCGCTGCGAACAGTTGACTGCCTGTCTTAAAGAGGAGACAGTCGTAATTAGTAATTAAAACATTTTTCTTTTCCAGGAACAAAAAATGATTAACAAATGTTAAACTTATTACTAATGATTATTATTTGTAATAACATGAGAAGCTCTTGATGGCAACAGGGAAATTTCAGAGAAATACTCGGCAGCGTCAGGTGATCTTGGAGGAACTACAAAAGCTCACCTCGCATCCAACGGCTGCAGGACTGTATAAGATTGTGTGTAAGAGACTGCCCAAAATTAGCTTAGGAACGGTTTACCGCAATCTGGAACTTCTGGCACAGAATAACATTATTCAGAAGTTGGATATTAGAGGCTCGGAAGCTCGGTTTGACGGCAACCCAGAGCGGCATCACCACGTGCGCTGTGTTCACTGCGGGCGGGTTGATGATCTCCATGATATACCCGCCGACCTGATGCGACGTAGGCTCAAGGAACCGAACGGTTGGAAAATTCTCGGCTATCGTCTCGAATTTATTGGAATATGCCCTGAATGCAAAGGAACGCACGAAACGAAAGATAAGAAATCGTTAAAATAAAAGAATCAGGAGATAGACCAAATGTCCACAAAAGAAATTCAGGAAAAAATCGTCGACAACATGCGGCGCTGGCAAAGGATTGAGAACGCTTCTGTCGCATCAACGGGTAACGTCATTGAAGCGACTGATAATCCTATTGTCCGTCTGGTGATGGAGATCATCCAGCGTGATTCCCAGATGCACCACCGGGTGCAGGGGATGATCGCCGACAGCCTGGAATCAAAAACCATCACTTTAACTCCTGACGAACTCGGCCAGGTGTGGGATATGATCGAGAAGCATATCGTCCTGGAGAAGAAAACCGTGGAGCTGGCTGAGGAGGCGTTGACGGCGCTTAAGGGGAAGAAGATGGTTGTCCAGGAGTATCTGCTGAACTATCTTCTGATCGACGAGAACAAGCACAACAAGATACTGGAAACACTGAGCACTATCAAGAAGGGAATGTACCCTTACGGCTAAACTTGATAGGGAAGGAGAAACATCTATGGGTGAACGAACCGGTTTGGTAAAGATGAAAGGCAACCCACTGACTCTGGTCGGTAATGAGGTCAAAGTGGGGAATACGGCCCCAGACTTTGAAGTACTGAATGACAAGCTGGAACCGGTGAAGCTTTCCTCGTTCAAGGGAAAGGTGGTGGTTCTTGTTTCAGTGCCGTCAGTGGATACGCCCGTTTGCGATCTTGAGACAAAACGGTTTAACCAAGAAGCAGGGAAACTTGGCGACGACGTGGTGATCCTGACCATCAGTATGGATCTGCCGTTTGCCCAGAAGCGCTGGTGCGCTGCGGCCGGTGTCCAAAATGTCCTGCTTCTTTCTGATCACCGTGACGTTTCATTTGGTAACTCGTACGGCGTGCTGATCAAAGAGCTGCGGCTTCTGGCCAGGACGGTGTTCATTGTGGACAGGAAAGGTACCGTACAGTATATTCAGTATGTTCAAGAAACCACCGAGGAGCCGGATTACGGGGAAGTATTGGCAGCCATTGACAAGGTTCTGAAGGAATAGTCTGGATTGCCGGTACATTTAAGGCAAAAACCGGGAACATTTTTGTTTGGAGAGTTAAAAACCGTGACGAAAAAACTGCAAGTTTACAAGTGTGAGGTATGCGGCAATATGGTGGAGGTTGTCCACACCGGGGTGGGAACCCTGGTTTGCTGTAACCGGCCAATGACGCTGATGAAAGAGGGTGTGACGGATGCCGCCACCGAGAAACACGTTCCGGTCGTTGAAAAAGTCGACGGTGGTTTCAAGGTGAAGGTCGGGGAAGTTGCTCACCCCATGGAAGAAAAACACTATATCGAGTGGATTGAAGTGATTGCTGATGGCAAGGCCTACCGCCAGTTCCTTAAGCCTGGAGACAATCCCGAGGCTACGTTCAAGATTGAGGCGGCTGAGATCACGGCCAGAGAATACTGCAACCTGCATGGGTTGTGGAGGGCATAGGTTGTGATCAGTAAAAAGATGCAAGATGCCCTCAACGGCCAGGTCGTGGCGGAGTTTTACTCAGCTTATTTGTATCTCAGCATGTCGGCTTATCTGGAGTCCGTCGACCTGAAAGGGTTTGCAAACTGGATGCGGGTGCAGTATCAGGAAGAGGTTTCCCACGCAGAAAAGATCTTCGATCATGTGATTGAACGGGATGGCCGGGCTGTCGTTAAGGCCTGGGAGGCTCCTCCCGCTGAATGGAAGTCGGCGTTGGATGTTTTTGAGACTGCCTACAAGCATGAGCAGAAAGTGACCGGTCTGATAAATGGTCTCGTGGATCAGGCGCTCGCGGAGAAGGACCACGCCACCTACAATTTCCTCCAGTGGTTCGTGAACGAGCAGGTTGAGGAGGAGGCATCGGTCAAGACGATTGTTCAGCAACTCAAGCTCCTGGGTGACTCCAGGGCCGGGCTGTTTCAGATTGACCGAGAGCTTGGGCAGCGGACCTTTGTTCCCCCGGTTGACACGGCTCAATGAAACCGGTTAAACTTATCTAAGGAGAATAATATGGCCAACCTAAAAGGAAGCAAAACCGAAAAGAATCTTCTTACCGCTTTCGCGGGCGAGTCTCAGGCAAGGAACCGCTACACCTATTTTGCCAGCAAGGCAAGAAAAGAAGGTTTCGTCCAGATCGCGCACATCTTCGAAGAGACCGCCGATCAGGAAAAAGAGCACGCTAAAAGGATTTTCAAGTTCCTCGAGGGCGGCGATGTCGAAATTCAGGCTGCCTTTCCGGCGGGCGTGATCGGCGGCACGGCCGAGAATCTAAAAGCCGCGGCAGCCGGCGAGCATCACGAATGGGAAAGCATGTACCCGGAGTTTGCCAAGGTGGCGCGGCAGGAGAGTTTTGAAACGATTGCAAAGACGTTTAAAGCCATTGCCGTTGCTGAGAAACAGCATGAGAAGCGCTACCTCGGTTTGCTGACAAATGTCGAAGCGGGTACGGTCTTCAAAAAAGATAAGAAAGTCGTCTGGCGATGCCTAAATTGCGGCTACCTCCATGAGGGTGACGAGGCACCGAAAGTATGCCTGGCCTGCGCCCACCCGCAAGCGCATTTTGAACTGCTGGCTGAGAACTGGTAGGTGCGGCTGGATACGTTGGAGATTACTACCCAGAGAGGAATCACTGTTATAAGAGGATGCTCTCTGATAAAGGAGTTTTGAAATGGCTAAGAAGAAAGCGACACTCACCACAAGTCATGGTAAACCGGTTGGCAATGACATGAATACGATGACCGCCGGCGACCGTGGGCCAGCTCTGATGCAAGATATACACTTGCTCGATAAGCTAGCGCATTTCGACCGAGAGCGAATCCCAGAACGCGTGGTACATGCCAAAGGAGCGGGGGCACATGGCTTCTTTGAAGTCACCAACGATGTGACCGAGTATACAAAGGCCAGGTTTCTTTCCAAGGTGGGCAAGAAAACAGAGGTCTTCGTTCGCTTCTCTACTGTCGGCGGCGAGAAGGGGTCTGCCGACGCCGAGCGGGATCCGCGTGGATTCGCCGTAAAATTCTACACGGAGGAGGGAAATTACGATTTCGTAGGCAATAACACTCCGGTCTTCTTCATTCGGGACCCACTGAAATTCCCCGATTTCATCCATACCCAGAAGCGGCACCCAGCGACCAATTGTAAGGATCCCGATATGTTCTGGGATTTCCTCTCCCTCACGCCTGAGTCTATCCACCAGGTCACCATCCTATTCTCCGACCGCGGAACGCCCAAATCCTATCGTCACATTAACGGCTATAGTGGACATACTTTTAAGTGGTACAACGACAAGGGCAAGTACTTCTGGGTGAAGATCCACTTCAAGACCGAACAAACAATTCAGAACCTAACACGTGAAGAGGCAGGTCGCTTGGCAGCCGAGGATCCCGACCATGCCACCCGGGACCTATACCAGTCAATCAAAAATGGTGATCTTCCTGCCTGGAAGGTATCTGTACAGATCATGCCTCCTGAGGAAGCCGCGGATTATCGGTTTGATATCTTCGACATCACCAAGGTCTGGCCGCACGGTGACTATCCTCTTATCCCGGTCGGGCGAATGGTTCTCGACCGCAACCCTGAGAACTATTTCGCTGAGGTGGAGCAATCTGCCTTCTCTCCGGGGAATTTGGTCCCCGGGATCGCACCTTCCCCGGACAAGATGTTGCAGGGGCGCCTGTTTAGCTATCACGATTCACATCGCCACCGCCTGGGGCCAAACTATCACTTAATCCCGGTCAATTCTCCAAAAAATGCCCCAGAAAACAACTACCAACGAGACGGTTTCATGTGTACCGACGACAACAGCGGTGATGGCCCGAACTATTATCCCAACACGTATGCTGGGCCGCAACCTGATCCAAAAGCAGAAGAACCTAATTTCATGCTTTCCGGAGAGGCTGGACGTCACACGTACAACCATCCCAATGATGACTTTGTACAGGCCGGAGAGCTGTATCGAAAAGTGATGAGCAAGAAAGACCGAGACCACCTAATCGGCAACATTGTGACACACCTGAGCGGTGCCCGGAAACGTATCCAACTTCGTCAAACATCCCTATTTTACATGGCTGATGAAGAGTATGGCCAGCGTGTGGCTGAAGGACTCAAACTGGACATGAAAAAAGTGGAGCGCCTAGCCGCCATGTCCCACGAAGAAAGGGTTACGGCCACTATGGAATAAGCTTATTCATAGGAGGAGGCGATCCCCGCAGGCTATGGTGCCCCCATTACCGTCTTCTCCGTGCGATTCGAGGAAGCCGTCAATCTCAAAGTAAGGGACAAACAGAACGGTTGTCACAAAAGAGACGCTCTCAAAAGAGCTTAACAGAAACCTGGAGGAGATTATGAATATCTTTGAGTATGCAATGAAAATGGAAGAGGATGGTCGAGCGTTCTATTTAAAACACGCCGAAAAAACGAGTATTCCTGAATTCAGAAGAGTTCTAATTGAACTGGCTGAAGATGAGCTGAAGCACTACAACATCATCAAAGCGATGAGAGACGGTCAGATCACAGAATATAAGGAAACCGAAAAAACCACTATCCTATCCACGGTAAAAAACGTTTTTGAATCTTTGAAGGCTGAAAGTAAGAAACTTTCCTTCGGGGCCGACGCTAAAAATCTTTGGCAACAGGCTCAAGAAATCGAGAAGAAGTCGGAAGATTTCTATCGCCAAAAGGCCGGCGAGGTCGACAACGAAACCCAGAAGCTCATTTTCAACCGTATTGCTGACGAAGAGCACAAGCACTGGGTCACTCTGGAGAATGTGATTCAATTCCTCGATCGTCCGAAGCAATGGCTTGAGGATGCCGAGTGGAACCATCTCGAGGACTACTAGGCTGCTGAAGATGCTTGATATAGTTGGAGGAATCCTCGCAGAAAGCTGGCTGGTACTCGGCCAGATGGCGCCTTATTTGTTGTTTGGTTTCCTGGCCGCCGGCGTGCTGTCGGTCTGCATCTCACCTTCGTGGGTGGAACGTCACCTGGGTGGCAGCGGGCTTGGCCCTGTACTTAAGGCATCGCTGTTTGGCGTGCCGTTGCCGCTGTGCTCGTGTAGTGTAATCCCGGTATCGGTTTCCATACATCGACATGGTGCAAGTCGCGCAGCGACGACGGCGTTCCTGCTTTCTACGCCACAAACCGGTGTCGACAGCATCGCCGTCACCTATGCACTGCTTGGCCCGATCTTTGCGATTTTCCGACCCTTAACGGCCCTGCTAACTGGCTTTATCGGCGGTGGGTTGGTGCAAATCCTGGGCGAGCCGAAGGGGACGGATGCGACGGACGAGTCCAAGCCCGCCACCTGTACTGAAGCCTGCTGCGCAGGAAAACACCGCATGGGGGTCCTAACCAGAACTCTGCACTACGGATTTGTAACACTACCGCAAGACATCGGTCTGGCGTTGATGGCCGGGATCCTCATTGCTGGGACGATGGCGGCACTTGTACCGCCGGACCATCTGGTAACGTATATAGGCAGTGGAGTGATATCCATTACACTGATGATGATGGCGGGGGTGCCATTATATGTGTGCGCAACTGCATCAGTACCGATCGCGGCCGGTTTGATGCACATGGGTGCCTCCCCTGGCGCGGCATTGGCGTTCCTGATTGCGGGACCGGCGACCAATGCTGCTACATTTACTACAATCTGGAAGGTGCTGGGACGGCGAACCGCGACACTATATCTTCTGACGGTCGGGGCGAGTGCCCTCTGCTTCGGCTTGCTCCTGGACTGGCTGATGCCGATAGCGGAAATGTCGCTGCCTCAGCTTGCCGTACATACGCATTTCGAGCTTGAGACCAGATGGCTTGGCCACTTAGGGGCCAGTCTGTTGCTGGTGGTCCTGATCTGGTCATACATACGACGTAATCATTCAAGCAGTGAAGAAACCGGGGTGTCTGACAGTAATGCCACTGGGTCCGGAGCCTCACACACAACGAACAAAGAGATACTATCCACCAGTACGTGCTGCTCCCATTCCCGCCAAGGGAAGAAAGACGACGGTAATCAAAAGTAGGGAAAGCACACCACAATCAAGTCCGGCCGGATGACATCATTGTCTCAGAAAGCTAATAAGAGATATCTACCATGAGTTCTTAGACGAGGACTATGCTAATTATTGACTGGTTTACAGATTTGCATCCGGTTGTCCAGGCTCTTCTGGCCACCTGTTTCACCTGGTTTATGACTGCGCTGGGGGCGGCGGTTGTGTTCATGGCGCGGGAATTGAGGCGAAAGACTCTGGATGGCATGCTTGGTTTTGCCGCCGGCGTAATGATTGCCGCCAGCTTCTGGTCTCTATTGGCGCCGGCTATCGAAATGTCTGAGGGAAAGGACCTTCCCGCCTGGGTGCCTGCCGTCGTTGGTTTTATAATGGGGGCGTTTTTCCTGCGACTGATTGACAGAATACTACCTCATCTCCATATCGGCATGCCGACTGACCAGGCAGAGGGCATCAAGACGAGCTGGCACCGGACCACTCTCTTGGTGCTGGCCATAACGTTGCACAATATTCCAGAGGGTCTCGCGGTCGGAATTGCTTTCGGAGCAGTGGCCGCCGGGTTGCCCTCGGCTACTCTGGCAGGCGCCGTTGCTCTGGCCATCGGGATCGGCATACAGAATTTCCCAGAGGGAACAGCTGTATCCGTACCGCTTAGAAGAGAGAATATATCGCGGTTGAAAAGCTTCTGGTATGGTCAGCTATCGGGAGTGGTGGAACCTATGGCCGGTGTTGTTGGCGCCGCTCTGGTTATTATCGCACAACCGATTCTACCCTATGCTCTGTCTTTCGCCGCCGGGGCGATGATCTTCGTCGTTATTGAGGAACTTGTTCCGGAGTCACAAACAGGCGGGCATTCACACGCAGCCACGATGGGGGCGATACTTGGTTTTGCAGTAATGATGACGCTGGACGTTGCATTGGGATAATGGCGAAGGAAACGGATGAGTGATTATCAGATTCTTCAAAAACGAACTAATGATAGATCTCAAGAGGATTAATTATGGACCTTGACCCCGTATTGCTGTCGCGCCTTCAGTTTGCGATGACAATATGCTTTCACTTCATTTTCCCGCCGGTGTCGATAGGGCTAGCATGGTTACTGGTTATTGTCGAGGGCTTGGGCTGGAGAAAGGGTGATGAAGTCTACGTTCGGATGGGCAAGTTCTTCGGGAAGTTGTTCGCTATAACCTTTGCCGTTGGCGTGGCCACCGGCATTGTCATGGAGTTCCAGTTTGGAACCAACTGGGCGGAGTACTCGAAATTTGTCGGCGATATTTTCGGGGCGCCGCTGGCGGCCGAGGGAGTGTTCGCCTTCTTTTTAGAGTCCGCCTTTTTGGGGGTGTATCTCTTTGGAAGGAACAAACTGTCTAAGGGGGTCCATTGGTTCTCTATTCTCATGGTAGCGGTTGGTTCGACTATTTCTGCATTTTGGATTCTTGTTGCTAACTCCTGGATGCAAACTCCAGCAGGCTATATCGTTCAGAATGGTCGCGCGGAACTAACAAGCTTCTCTGACGCTGTGTTCAACCCTTCAATGATGATCCGTTTCTTCCATACCGTCGACGCAGCCCTGATTACGGGTGCCTTTGTTATGGCCGGTGTCGCCGCGTACCTGTTACTCAAGAATAATAGAGCCGAAGGAGCCAGAAAAACCCTCAAGCTGTCGATCATTTTCGGTTTGATCGTCTCACTGCTTGAGCTTTTTCCCTTCGGTCACGGACATGCCGTGCAGGTGGCTCAGACCCAGCCGGAAAAGCTGGCTGCGATTGAAGGGCTTATCGACGGACAGACAAATGCTCCGATGGTGCTTTTCGGGGTGCCATCGGAAGACCCGCCCAGGCTGGATTATTCAATTGAGATTCCTGGGATGCTAAGCTGGCTGGCTCATGGTGAGGCCGACGCATATGTGAAAGGTCTCAACGATTTCCCACGTGACGAAACCCCGCCCTTTTGGCTGACCTTCGTTTCATTTCACAGCATGGTAGCCCTCGGACAGTATTTCATTGCCGTAATGCTGATAGGGGCATTCATGCTTTACCGAAAAAAGTTGTGGAATCGGAGATGGTATCTCAAGCTCCTGGTTTTTTCCATCCCTCTGCCGATAATCGCCTGTCAACTGGGGTGGATTACCGCCGAGGTCGGTCGCCAACCCTGGGTGGTCTACAAAGTAATGAAAACTGCCGACGCAATTTCTTTGACCGTATCTGCCGGGGAGATTCTCTTTTCAATCATCCTATTTGGATTGATTTATATTTTCCTCGGCGCGCTATATATCTTTCTGGTCGTAAGAGAAGTCAAGCGTGGTCCTGAAGTCGGACAGGCTAAGAAGGTGACAGTATGATTGATTTGAACACAGTTTGGTTTATACTAATCGGGGTCTTGATTACCGGCTATGCTATCCTTGATGGCTTTGACCTCGGTGTGGGAGTGCTGCACCTGTTTGCCCGAAACGATAAGGAACGCCGAATCAATATGAATGCCATCGGCCCGGTCTGGGATGGAAATGAGGTTTGGTTGCTAACCTTCGGTGGAACTTTGTTCGCTGCCTTTCCGCCTGTCTATGCAACTGTGTTCAGCAGCTATTATCTGGTTCTAATACTTCTTTTAGCGGCGCTTATTTTCCGGGCGGTCTCGCTGGAATTCCGTGGCAAAGTCGATTCACCCGGTTGGCGGCGGCTGTGGGACTGGTCATTTGGGCTTGGAAGCCTGTTGCCTGCTATCCTGTTTGGTGTAGCCGTGGGTAATATCCTCCGAGGTCTTCCAATCGACGTGAACGGAGTGTTCACAGGCAGCTTCTTGCGACTTCTGAATCCATTTTCGATTCTGATCGGAGTCTTGAGCCTATTCATGTTGACTATGCACGGCGCACTGTACATGACTCTGAAGACCAATGGCTCATTACAAACACGGATGAGCAAATGGGCTTTAAGCGCCTGGATCGGGTTTGTTGTTCTGTATCTGCTGGCTACCATATCTACGGCTTTGGTTTCTCCTTTCCTTTTTGATGGAGTACTCAAGAACCCACTTTTCTGGTTGTTGTTTCTGTTGCTGGTGGCTGCCGTTATATACATTCCCTTGGCTCTGAAAGGGGAGAAATACTTCCGAGCGTTTATGTCGTCCTCGATAACGATTGCCTGCCTCATCGGGTTGGCTGCGGTCAGCTTGTATCCCAGACTGGTGCCGTCAATCACCAACCTGGCGTACAGTCTGACCGTCTACAACGCATCCTCAACGCCCCGAACGTTGACCGTGATGCTGGTTATTGCCCTGATCGGAATGCCCATAGTAATTGGGTACACGGTGTACATATACCGGGTGTTCAAGGGCAAGACGGTCATAACAGAGGAAAGCTATTAAACTGCTGGGCGCCCCATTACTTACAGTGAATTACAAAACCACTTGTACCCATATTATATCACTTTGCAAGGGGTGGGCCACCCGTCGGAAAAGTCCTTTGTCTCCAGCGTTCGACCTGGTATAATTGCAGCAATCGACCTACAACAGGAGGACGTGGTCATGTTTGTTGGCATGCTACTGATGGCACTCGGCGCGCTGATGGTTCTCGAGAAGATGGGCATCATTATTCATGGCTCGGTCTGGGACTATCTGGTACCGGTAGCCCTGATCGCCCTGGGAGCTGATTTCGTATTCAGGCGTCGTCAGAAACCACACTGAAATGGAGCCAAGGTAGAATCGCTCCCGGAACAGGCAGCCGCTGGTATCTCATTCCTCAGGCGATGTCTATCAAGTACTCCACCACCGGTCCGAAAGTTCTATAATACCCCAGCCGGGGGTAAATAATCCTTGCCGTCGCAACCGCCGTGGAGAAACTCAGCGTATCAACGATAACCAACATGTCTCCCCTCTTGGCCGCTCGGAGTGCCCCTCGCTGTCCCCAATCGAGTTTGCAGCGGCAGGGATGTTGGGATAATGGTTTATTATTCATAGGGTTAAGCTAAGAATAAGGCGCCGTGCAGTTCGCTGACTCTGCCAAGTAACACCATAAGAATACCCCCCGGCAACAACCGGGGGGTTCCAAATTTAATTAAAAATACACCGAAGTCACCCGCTTTGTCTGTCGCGTTCAGCGGCGGGGTCGGGTAAGGCACCCTTTCACTCCCATAGGCGGGCCTTCTATTTAATATAGATGTTTTTAGTTATTTGTCAAGAGAAATTTCGGGGATTCAAGGGCGGGGTAATGTCCAGAACTATGTGTTTCCTCCTTTAAGTTGTTGAAAACCAAAGGATACACCTTTTGTCTTTTACACACTCCTAAAGATATTACCAATTATTGCGCCAAGCACTTTTTTACTTGACAAACCTGGAGTCTGTGCGTACCTTTAATATGAAGCTGTCCCCACCGGCTTCATATCAACAGGGCTTTTGAGCTAATGCCCTCACCCGCGAGAGTATAAAACGTATATTGTCTTTGCATGAGATGTGTCCTCACACCTGCAAAACCATTCCCGCCCTTTGGGGTGGAATCTTGAGGATGGAGGGACTGCCTATGTAATGTACCGGTTCACTGGGATATCTCCGGTGTCAACGGGGTTTCATGGTGGACCAGTGAGAAAAGCGTAAGACCAACGCACACAGCCTGAAACGCCCCGGGATGTTCAGTCTGCTTCGGTACGGTTTAAGGGTCAGGGAATGACCCAGTCTGGAGTAAATCCAGACAGTCAAACCCCCCGAGACTCATCTATCATCCGGGGTCAACAAACCCTCCCGAAACCGGAGATCATCTGAGGTGTTTCAAGGCGAAATGATCGAAATCCGTAGTACGAACTATCCGGCGGCATAAATTGCCGCCGGACTTTATTTTGCCCACAGCCTATAGGGATTTCCCCACTATTCTCCGGCATTACCATCTTATAAAACCATTCCCCGAACCCCCGGCGGCAGCCGTGCGGCTTCGGTAATAGACAGACAGACAACAGGTTACAAGCCAGCCGAGAGAACTGCCCTCCCGGCGGCACCACGCTTGCACTTACCGGAAACAGAAATGAGATGAAAAGGAACCTCCACCGGCACGGGATGGTAAGAAGTATGAAGGTCAAGTTTGTTCTCACAATGGATGATCTGGTGGTCGCCGACCGAAGCATTGATCAAGTGGTGCTCGACTGGCAATCAGAGATGGAGCAGACGGAAATTCTGGAGATTTCTCACCAGTGGATAACCTCCAAGAACTTTCTGACCCAGCGCATGGTCGGCCTGAGCCGGGTTGGAGAATCGTCGCTGACCATTGAACCTCTCGATGAGGCGGAATATGTCTGAGATAACTCTGTTAAGTCAGGCGCAGGAGCTTTCCGGGAAGGTCTCGGAGAAGTTCGATGAATACTCGGGCGCTTTCGGCTCCGTCAAGGGATTGATCGTCGAACATTTTGGGCAGAACGGATTGATTGCCGCCTATATCGTGGCGGCGGTTTTGATCCTGATGCTTGTTTCACGTTTAGTCAAGATTACCTTTGCAACCTTCAAATATCTTATCATCCCCGCGATCGCTCTGGCCGCCCTGGGGACTTTTGTTCTTCCGTACTCGTTTTTCATGATGTTGCCGGTGACGGTGACAGCCTGCTCGCTCATTCTTCTTTTCAAGGGCTGAAGCCACAGTTATAGATCAGTCCCATCACTCGTCCTGCATTTTTCTGGTCTGCACGCAGGTCAATGTTCTTCGTAACTTGTTTCACCGCCTGCAGTTACCATCGCTGACGGCCGGCCGGCAGTCCCCTTGCTTATCAGTTGGACACGAAACAGCAGTTTTACGAAAGTTAAAAAGGGCAGGGATCTATGGACACCAAGGGAAAAAAGAGAAGTTGTGTCAATTGCGGGCGTCCACTGGTGCTCAAAGACAGGGTCTGGCTTTGTCGATCGTGCAATTCGGAAGATTTGGATACCTCGAAGATTTTTGTCACCGATTTCGGGTCGGATGAGTATCTCTTCATCGAGTGCCCCGGCGCCACCTTGTATGCGCCGGACAGCAACGAGGTCACGGCCGGAGTTAAGTGGCGTGACGAGAAAGACCCATCTCAGGGGCATGAAATTATCGACCATCCGGTGTATGCCCCCAACCACACCAAAAGGCGGCGTATCAAGAAAGAGGCTTTAGGCAAGATTCGCCGGTGCCAGGCCTGCCAGGATTATACGGTCAGGATGCGCCGCAAGGAGGGCGCTGATTTCTTTATCCCTTCACCCAAGCATCCCAACCGCAAGAAACTGAAGTCGGTGACGTACTCCACCAGGGCGCCGAGGTAGGTGGCTGAGCCACTTCTATGGAATCGAACGGGTGCACTTTTCAAAAGGAAGATACTGTAGTACTCGCTACCGTATGACCTGATAAAATCTCTACCACCCAGCTCATTGTGGCATCCTCATAAACCCACCGCCGGTCAAAGGCCCGGCCCGCAACGGGGCGGTGGGCCACCCATCCTAACCCTTTCGGTTACATTTTATTTGAGTCAATTCGTACTACCTCTTTTCACAAAAAAAGCCATTACAGTTACCCAAATGATATTATATTTAATGTTATGAATCGGCAATTTAGTCTACTGGCCTGGTGGCTATGAACGGTCTAACACTGTTTTGGGCCACGCATCTTGGTCTTGAGTACCATCGCCGCCGGGTCAAACGGGTGACGTAAGAAAACCTCTTTGTTATTTGCTGACACCAAAACGTAACGGCAAGGAGGTAATAATGAAAAAGAATCGTCAACCGGCGGAACCATACCGCGTAAAATCAATCGAACCGATCAGACTTCTCAGCCGCGAAGAGCGCGAAAAGAGGCTGGTTGGAGCCAATTACAACATTTTCAAGATAGATGCCGCCGACATATATATTGATCTTTTGACCGACTCCGGCACCCCGGCCATGTCGGCCCGGCAGTGGGGCGCCTTAATGCAAGGGGATGAATCGTATGCCGGAGCTGTTTCATTTCGCAGGTTCGAGAAAACCGTCCAGGACATCTTCAGGAAAAAGAAAGTCATCCCCTGCCACCAGGGGCGTTCGGCTGAAAACCTGGTGTTCAGTACAATTATTAAGAAGGGCCAATATGTCGTAAACAACACCCACTTCGATACCACCCGCGCCAATACTCTTCACAAGGAGGGTATCCCCATCGACCTGCCCTGTCCGGCTGCGTATTCGCAAGACCCACTCCCCTTCAAGGGGGATATGGATATTGTCCGGCTGGAGCAGTTCGTCCATAAGCATGGCGCTGAGAAGATTGCCATGGTCATAATGACCGTGACAAACAACTCCATCGGCGGTCAGCCGGTCTCTCTGACTAACATTCATGAGGTTTCCCAGCTCTGCAGAAGAAACCACATCCTCTTTTTCTTTGATTGTGCCCGCTATGCCGAGAACTGCTATTTCATCAAGCGGGATGAGCCCAGATACAGCGACAAATCAATTCGTGAGATCGCCGCGGAAATGTTTGACGCCTGCGACGGCGTTATGATGTCGGCGAAAAAAGACGGCCTGGCCAATATCGGCGGTTTTATTGCCCTAAATGACGATGACTTGTACTGCCGTATAGCTGATCTTATGATAATCGTCGAAGGTTTCCCGACATACGGGGGACTGGCGGGACGAGACATGGAGGTATTGGCGGTCGGCCTGGAAGAGGTCATGGACTTTGCCTACCTTGATTTCCGGGTGAAGCAGGTGGCTTATCTAGGAGAGCAAATCAAACAGGCGGGCATGCCGATTATCGAGCCAACTGGCGGGCATGCGGTATTTATTGACGCCGGACTGCTGCTGCCGCACATTCCCGCCGATCGGTTCCCCGGTCAGGCGCTGACGGTTGAGTTTTACCGTGAAGGCGGCATTCGGACGGCTGAGATCGGCTCGTTGATGTTTGGTGGGATCGATCCTGTCACCGGCGAGAAGGTCACGGCCAAGCACGAACTGGTGCGCATGGCTCTTCCGCGCCGGGTGTACAGCAATTCACATTACGACTACGTGGCAGAGACAGGCGAGCGCATTGTCGCCAAAAAAGAATCGCTCATCGGTTATAAAATCACCCGGCAGGCGTCGCTGCTTCGCCACTTCACGTGCGACCTGGCGCCGGTGAACCTGGAACGCGTTAAGGTGGAGAAATAGCAAGGTGCGTCAGCTTGTAGGTCCGAACTCCTGTAGTTCGGACATTAGAAAGTCGGAACCACAGAGGTTCCAACCTACGAAGCTTGTGAGGTTGTGACGAAAGTATGATTCTTGACCGCATAAGCTCCAGGAATCGTCATTGCGAGGAGCGAAGCAACGTGGCAATCCCTTGCGGTGCAAACAACTATACGATTGAGATCGCCACACTCCCTCCGGTCGCTCGCGATGACGCTGGACTTATGGCACAGCCTCCCTTGTGGTTCTGCCGATTTATGGCTTCAGCAAGCAGAACCGCTTTGGGTTCTGCCCTACTGCTTACAGGGGCGCTTCTGGTGGTATCGTGCAGCGCCATTAAGATAGAAACCGGCCAGACGCAAGAAGAAGCAGTTCAGTCGGCTGAGGCAAGGGCCAGGCAGATCCGCTCTGACTGGGCCAACCGGTTTCAGCAGGCGACTCCGCTGGAGATGGCGCGACTGCTTTCTGGCCATGTCGATTCCGTCAGCGCGTGGTACGTTGCTTTCGGCTTTGATGTAGCCGCCCAGTGGCGCGAAGGCAACACGGGTCGGGGTGAGATTGTGCCGGACAGGGAGATGCGCGAAGTCGTGGCGGTCTGGACCGAAAGGCAGCAGCCGATCCTGGCGGCTTATGAGGACAACCTTGAGTATGGGCTGGAACAAATCAAGGAATCGGGTCATTTTGGACAGGATTTGCTCGACCTGTTGGTTGAGTTAGCCGACCAGTACTATAAAGTGTACAGTGCAGTCTTCTATCCCTCCGGCAGCGTCGAGGAATACGAGGAAACGTTAAACAGGGTAAGGCACGAAACAGAATCACTCAGTATCCGGCTTAAAACCGAGCTTGACCGGTATTGACCATGATGCAGTTAGACTGCCGTCAATGTGAAACCGGATTCAGAAATCATGGCAGTTTCACGCAGGTAGGTCGGTTTTTTCGAGCGCTTCCGCGGTTGTTGGGGCTGCTATAACCCGTTGTCGGTTATGATGTTAAGTCGCCCCTGTCGATCTATCCGGTTCTTTTGGCCGGAAAATTGCAGCCATTTAAGCCGGTAAGTATGTTCTGCGCTTGACTTTTTCTATGGAACCTTGCATACTTGAATGACTTATACGAAATGGAGGAAAAATTATAGCCCTACGGTTAATGGTTTATTGATTTTTTGACATGCGACTGTGAAAGACAGTAGCTTAATGGCCCTAAAACCGTAGCTGTAATTTTACTCGGTTCAGGGCCGAGTGGAGTACTCGGTCTCTTATGAGAAAGATTTCGTATAAGTCATTTTTGGCTGTTCTTCTCGTTTTCAGCTTAGCTGAAATCACGCGAGGGCACAACCTCAGCCAGGAACTGACCGTTCTATCTTCCAGTGAGACGGAGTTTCATTTTCAGATCAAGAACCGGCTGGCCAGCCTTGAAAAGCAGGTCGAAGCAGATTCCTCGGTAACGTTTTTCAGGACCGTTCATGTCGGCATCCCGCATGGCGCGCGGGTGACCCTGCTATCCGTTCAGGGCGATTCGCTTACACCGGTGCGCGATGATAAACGCAAACTTGAGAAAATATCTCAGCGCTCCTACCCCCTGGCGGTCGTTTCCGATCCGATCACTGTCCGCGGGCGGCAGTTTGTCGCCGTGCGAATCTTTCCGGTGGCAGGGAAGGCTATATACCATGAGGTTGGGATAAAGCTCGGTTTCACGGGAGGATTGACGGTGGGCGGAGTGGGCGCTAACGACCCCCAATTTGACCGCATCTTCCAAGCCACCCTGGTTAATTTCGATCAATTCAAAAGCTGGCCAGTGCCGGCCAGAGTTCTTCTGAAAGCGGCGCGGCCCGGTGACACACTTTTTAGCACGGTTACAACCTGGTATAAGATCACCGTCAACCAGAGTGGTCTTTACAAGATCACTGGAGATCGGCTGGAGCAGGTGGGACTGGTGCTGGATAATCTCCGATCTGACTCAATACATCTGTACAACGGCGGTGGCTTGCCGCTGGAGGTACAGAATGCCAACCCACGTCCGGAGTTTACAGAAGTTGCCATTCTGGTCGAAGATGGAGGGGACGGCGTTTTTAACGGCAGCGATTATATCGTGTTCTACGGCGAGCCTGTCGACCGGTGGCTGTTCACGGCGGATCAACCGCCTCGATTTGTAAATAATCCGTACACCGACCGCAACATATACTGGTTGGCTGTTTCCGGTTTTTCACAGGTTGGGCGGCGTATGAGCCGGATTGACGCCGCGCCCAACGGCTCAGTCGATACGATAATCACAACCTTCCGGCGGCGCGTTCACACCGAGCAGGATAACCTTCTGTGGCGCGCGAACAATGGAAAGATAACCAACTACTATACCTGGTACTGGACGAACGAATCGGAGATTACCTTTTTTGTGCCTGCCCCCGGTCTTGTTGAAGGGGACACGGCTAATGTCTGGTTGTATGGGCAAACGGCTGACAATGATGATCCGGATGATACGCTTGGCTTTATGGACTTGTACGTGAACGGGATATGGGGGGTGAAAACGTACTGTGACCGATACAGATGCAGCTATCGCACTGATACTCTGGTTGAGGGCCTCAATGAAGTACGTTTGAGGCTGTGGCCGGAGACCTACGCGCCGCCCTATTTCGATTATATGAACCTCGAGTACACCAGCAAATTAACCCCGCAGGATAATGCTCTTGACCTTACACTGGGAACCTTTGCCGGAGAGGCTCAAATAGAAGTGGTCGACAGTTTCAATTTCCCTGTGGTGGTTTTGGATCTAGCGAATCCTCTGCGGCCGGCGATCCTAACCGGATACGAGCGCACCGGGGGACAGATCACTCTTCGCGTCCAGTTGACGACTGAAAGCCCTAACCGCTTCTATCTGGCGACCATTCAGCAGGCGTTGGGTCCCATGTCGATCGAACGGGTCAGCCCCACCGACCTCCGCGACACCACTCAACGGGTTGACCTGCTCATTGTAACCCCGAAAAAGTTTGCCGAAGCCATGGACGAATATATTGACTATCGTAGTACACAGGGATACTCCATTGCGCTGGTCAGTATCGAAGACATCATGGACAATTTTTGTTACGGGCTGTATGACCCCACGGCTATACGGGATTTTCTCAAGTACGCTTACGAATATTACCCGTCGCCCGTTCCCTCGGCCGTCCTGCTGGTGGGGGATGGGAACTACGACTTTCTCGACCATCTTGGGACCGGTGTCGCGAACTACGTGCCGCCCTATCTTCACGCCTTTGATACATCGGCCTCCGACGACAACTACGTTTATTTCGGGGTATACGGAATTCTGGACAGCGACACCAGCTATGATACCAGTTACGTCACACAGGATCGAGGTTACGATATGACTATTGCCCGGTGGCCGATCCGCTCACGAGATGAGATCAACACCATTGTAGCCAAGACCAAGAGGTACGAGTCCCCCCCCAGCCTTGGTATCTGGCGAACGAATATTTCGCTGGTGGCGGACGACGAGCACGCTGTCCGTAACAATGTGCATATTTATAATGAAACGTTTCATACAACTCAAACGGAGGAGCTTGAAAAGGACCATATCCCTCCTTTGTTTCATCGGAACAAGATCTACCTCTGGGAGTATCCGTTTGTGAATTGGGAGAAACCGGCCGTCAATGACGCAATTGTGAACTCAATCAACGATGGAACGTTGCTGGTCAACTTTGTGGGTCACGGCAACCCCGACGTCTGGGCTCATGAGCATGTCTTCACGCGAATGGGCGATCTGCCCCGCTTGAGCAACTACGACCGGCTGGCGCTTTTCTTTAACGCCTCATGTGCCCTCGGCTTTTTTGATGATCCCAAGCGGGAAGGCATGGCTGAAGATCTGCTGGTTCATCGTACGGGCGGGGCGGTAGGGGTTGTTTCTGCAACGCGACAGGTGTACGCTTCCGATAACGCTCTGTTTAATCAGAAAGTGTATGACGTCATGCTCAACAACGATTCCCTGTCAATAGGCGAGGCGGTCTACACGGCCAAGCTATTGCGGCAGTACAGGGGTTTGCCTGTCCCGTCGCCCGAGAAAAATGACCGGGCCTACCTCTTTTTCGGTGATCCCTACGTGAAGCTGGGTATGCCGCAACTGGGCGTGGAGTTTGCCGACACTCCTGACAGTCTCACCGCCTTGGGGCAAACGCACGTTAGCGGCAGTGTACTCGATAAACAAGATCGGTTGTACGAGCACGATGGCACACTGGAGATTAACGTCTATGATTCCGAACGGCAGAAGACCTACCGGCTGGTAAACAGCTCCGGCGAGGTAACTCAAGAAATAGATTATTGTGTCACCGGCCCGACCATTTTCCGTGGATCGGCAAGCATTACCGGAGGTTTTTTTGATTTCGAGTTCGTTTCTCCGCTTGACATCGGTTATGGCGGCCAGGGCGCCAAGATCGTGGTGTATGCCATATTTGATGCCATCGATGCCGCCGGTTTGATTGACTCCCTGACGGTTTCAGACAGCATCGTCGCCCTGGCCGATTCTGTCGGTCCGAGCATTGAGTACGCCTTTCCGGGGCGGGCCAATTTTGTCACCGGCGATTTTGTAAGCAGGAAAGACCTTCTGGAAGTCACCCTGTCTGACTCAACCGGGATAAACTTGACCGGAGGTCTTGGGCACGGGATCACGTTGGAGTTGGACGGTCGCAGTGAGAACACGATTAACCTCACCGATCGCTTTGAATACAATCAAGATGATTACACCAGCGGCAAATTGGCCTACCCGCTGGAAGATGTTGAACCGGGAAGACATACCTTCAAGATCAAGGCCTGGGATAATGCCAATAACTCGGCCACCGTGGAGTTTGCCGCCGAGGTCATTGTGGGGGAGAATCTGGCGATCATCGATTTGTTGAATTATCCTAATCCGATGAAGGATTCTACCCGCTTCTCGGCCTACCTGAGCCACCCGGTGGAGAGATTCCTGCTTGAAATTTTCACCCTTTCCGGCAGAAAAATAAGAACTTTCGGCCCCCACCGTCCTCCGCCCGGGTACTTTGACGATATAGTATGGTATGGCCGTGACAACAGCGGCGACAGGGTGGCCACCGGCGTTTACATATACAAGGCGACGGCGATTCCGGCGGCCGGGGGAGACAAAGTTGAATCGTTTGGAAAAGTAGTAGTTATTAATTAGATTTGACAGGAGATGCTTGTTATGGCAACCAAGAAACTCTTCATTACTTTGACTGCCTTATGGTTGGTATTAGCGCTTTCTTCAAGCAGCTACGCCGATATTTCCAATGCGGCAGTGCTCTTCTTGAGGATTGCACCGGGAGCCCGAGCGGCCGGTATGGGGGAGGCGTTCGTGGCGATTGCCGACGATGCTACCGCCACCCACTGGAATCCGGCCGGACTGGGCGCCTATCCGTTAGCTGACACATGGCTGGAGGCGAAAGTCCCTTCCCGCCTACAGCCCTTGAAGGCCATAGCAACCTTGAAGAAAGAAGGCGGCAGTGAGTACCAAAACTATGACATCTGGGCCATAACTCCACGAGGTTTAGTCCGCTATGACCACCGGAAATGGCACCTGGGAGAGGTCTTTAGTACTAAAACCAACCAGACGGTTGAGAGGATTGTCAAGTCCTATTATAAAGTTGATGATGAGGATCGCCTGTCGCTGATGGTGCAGACGGTCGCGGAGACCAATAATGCCAAAAAACTGAGCTTTCTCGAAGAGCTGCGGGATAGCGTTATGGCCGTCCTCCCGGATGACTATAGTGACCTTGAGTCGCTCGAATCAGGATTTGACAGCCTTCTGGCAGGATATCGGTGCTGCCTGATCAACTGGGAAAAGGTTAGAAAAGTCGAAAAGCTGCTGTCGGATGGTTTGAAAGACACCGTGCTGACCGAGATGGAAACTGACCGCATCAACTTTGCCGTGGAAAGATCAAGAAACCGGTTCATCCCTGAAGAGCTCGTGATTCCATACTCGACTCTATTTAATGCCGAGTTGACGGCCATAGCGTCGACCGAGGAAGCTCTCCTGGTGGGGTTGGACGGCGGCTTGTTTTCTTACAATGGCAAGCGTTGGCGGACCTTAACCGATGCCGAGGCGCTGCCTTCCAATAACATTCTTTGTCTGTTTGCCACCCCTACTGTCATATACATTGGCACTGACAGCGGCTTAGCAAAGTTTGCCGGCCTGCAGGTAACATCTGTCGGTGGTGCCGAGCAACTTCCGAAGGGACCGGTGACGGCGATCGGAGCCGGTGGGCGCAACAATGTGTGGATCTCCCTGAACAATGACCTCTATCATTGGGATGGAGAAAACTGGTCGAACAGTTTCGAGTATACGGTTGTTTTGGATGACACCCCGGAAAAGATTGCTGAGAAGTTTGCTCTTTACGGCACTGCCCTGGAACGAGAGAGGTACCTTGCGAAGTTCCATGAGTTAAACCAAAGCCTACTGGAAAGTGGTCCCAGCACTGGTGAGGACAAACAGGCACTGACTGATTCTACAAAGACTTCACTCGATGACTCCACTGTTGTGGTTCCTGAGATGAGCCCCGAAATGGATTCAACCGCCGAGCAAATCATTCCAGAGCCAGATAGCCTCGAAGGTGATACTACCGTTGAAAGTCAGATTGAGCCTGAAACCACAGTAGTCGCTGCTCCGGGTAGCCTGGTGCCGGGGACGGTGGTCAGAGCTCCCTACCTTGCTGAAGTCAAGGGAAAGGTAAACGCAATCCATGTGTCCTTCAACAAGGTTTGGATTGGCACCGATTTCGGCGTTGTGATATTTGATACCAAGCGGTGGGTCTTGCCCGGTTACCGCAACCACGTAGTTGAAGAAGGTCAAACGTTGAACCATCTGATTCAGATGAGAGTCCATAAAGATCTTGTAAGCTCCCTGAGCTATGCTGCGGTCATTTGTGAAGTCAATGACCTTGAGTATGAACTGCATGAACCATTGGCCGCCGGTCAGGCGGTAAAGATCCCCCGCAATCCCGCTGCGGCTACAGTCAACGGAATAAGTGGACAGTCTGACCGTATCTACTTCGCCACCGCCGACGGGCTTCTCAAGTTTGATAAGGACGGATGGGGCTATGTGCACCAGCAGGGAATGGATCGCGCCAATGCCGTTTATGTCAAGGCTAAGGAGAATGGCCTCTGGGTTGCCAGCGATCAAAAAGTCGTCGTCAAAGCCAACGGTCGCGCCGAGATAGCTCTGATGTACGCTAAATGGCTCCCGGAACTGGCTGACGACCTGTATTATGGATTCTTCTCGTTCACGGCCAATACCAGCAGTTGGGGCACTTTTGGGGGCAATGTGACCTATATCTCTTATGGCCGCTTTTCCCGGACCACTATCACCTCGGACGTGCTTGAAGAGTTTGATTCGTTTGATATTGCTTTCACCGCCTCCTATGGAACGGCCTTGTCCGGCAAGCTCAAAGGAGGCATTTCCGCCAAAGTGATCTACTCCCGATTGTGTGACCAAGGGGCAGGAGCTGAACAGGGCCAGGGCACCTCAACCGGTTTTGGCATTGATCTGGGGTTGTTGTACCAGATGAGCCCGCGACTCAACTGGGGTCTCGCCCTGACCAACCTCGGTCCCAAGATGGCTTACATAGACGCCTCCCAGGCTGACGATCTGCCGCGCAACCTTTCTTTTGGATTCGCCTACAAGCTCCTCCAGTCAGAATTCTATCGTCTGCTTGTGGCCACTGAAGTAAACAAGATCATGGTCGGACTGGGAGACGGCTTCAGAGAGGAGCTGAAACAGGTAACGCTGCATGGCGGCGCGGAATTTATGTACGCCAATATCATTGCTTTTAGAGGCGGCTACATTCACGACGAGGAAGGCAAGCTGAAGACGTTTACTTTCGGTGTCGGCCTTTACCTGAAGAATACGCTGAAGTTCGATTTCGGCTATTACTTCGGAAGCAGCAGCAACGAGTCGCGAAAGGGAATCAAACCGTTGACCTTTTCTCTTATTATTCCATAATTCTTGCTGGAGAGTTGGATTCTGAAAACAAGGACGTGTCTGACAGGTGTTGTGGCCCTTTTGGGGATGTATTTGTTAGCGGCGGCAGCCACCGTCGCTGAAGACAGACTCCTGATAGGGCAAAAGCAAAAGGTCGAAGAGGTCCCCGGCGATAACCGGATAATACAGCGAGGTCTGACCCCGGACCGGTATGACCCAGGTGAAGACCGGCTGGAAAGAAAAAGCCCCTGGTCCCTCCCCAAGCTGGCGCTGGCCGACGATTTTCAGCAAACTATCAACATACTGGTGCTTCGGTTTAATTTCCAGGAAGAAAGCCCTGATGACCCCAACACGACCGGCAATGGTTTGATGAATCTGGCAAATCCGCTGGCAGATTCAACCGACTCCGCAGCATACCTTGACACAGTCGGCCACCTGGTCGATCCCCCGCCGCATAATGCCGTCTATTTTGATGCTCACATGCAGGCCTTAAGCAGATACTGGGAATTCGTGTCGGAGGGCAAAATCACTCTTTCCTGGGACATTTTTCCTCCCGGCGATGATGCCGTCTATCAGCTACCCCACCCGATGAGCTACTATGGTAAGTGCCCGTTTGATTCCGTTGTGTTCGGGCTGGAACAGTACTTTATCGACTGTATTCAACTGGCTGATACCGCCTCTCCGGAAATAGTGTTTTCAAACTACGAGTCGATTTTCCTTTTTCATGCCGGCTCGGACCGGCAGAACGATATTGGTTTCCCTGAGACATGCTCTGACCTCTTCAGCGGTTTCATCCGCTATTACGCCGACCCAGACAGAGGCCGCGACACCTTATGGGTGGATAATGGAACCGATACTGTGTGGACAGCGCTGATATTGCCCGAGACTTCCTGTCAGGACAATCGAGCGACGGCCTTAAACGCCGTTATAGCTCATGAGTTCGGCCACCATCTGGGACTGGTCGATCTGTACAGTACGCGGACTATGATGTCGCAATTGGGTGATTTCGCTCTGATGGACAACAATGGCTTTGGCACCGGCATCGAGTTCACAGGATACACAGTTGGAAGGGTGTTTGGAGCTATCCCGCTTTATCCGTGTGCCTGGTCGCGGGCCTATTTAGGGTACGTTGAGGTGCATGATTTCCGTCATGGGAGTGACGTTCGTGTTGTGGCTGCCGAGGTCGTCTCCAGCGGAATCAAAATCGCGCGCGTACCGATTTCCGAAAATGAATATTACCTGATTGAAAACCGTCTGATCGACACCGATAACCGCCCGACCGCCATGTTGGTTGACGAAGCTACGTACGTCTTCCAGGGGCCGGTCAACTACGACCGGGAGTTCACCGGCGAGTATGACTTCCTCATGCCGGGTTCGGGGCTGCTTATCTTTCATGTCGATGAGGGCGTAGCCGGGCTTGACTATGACGATGACGGCATGAACAATTTCGACGACAACGACCTTCAGTGGGATGCGGACCGCAAATTCATCACGCTCATTGAAGCCGACGGTCTGGTCAATTTCGGCGGCTTCTACCGCGCCGGTTTTGGCAGCGAGGATGATATGTTCCGCGATGACCGCAATAACTCGTTCACGCCCAACACAAACCCGCCTGCCATCGATAACTCCGACAACAATACACATATATACATCACCAACATCACTCGTGACACCACTTTCTTTGGCGGTATTCCTGCCCTGCTCGATTCAGTGATCCTGTTCGATCTCGAAACCGACAAACTTGCCGCCGGTTTTCCCGTGCGAGCCGGGTATCCCAGCTTCGGGCTCTCACCGATAGCCGACGACATCGATGGCGACGGGACTGATGAAATCATTGTTGCTTCCGGCAGGAATCTGCTGGTTTTCACAACTACCGGCGAGAACTTCCTTCGCCAAGTCACCGGTTGTGAGACCTGCCCCGTGTACTACGATACGTCGATCGCGAGTGTCTATCCCGAGCCGGGTCGACTCCACCCGCTGCCGCTGTACACCAGAGCCAGTGACACGATAACGGCCGGACCGGTGACCGGCGATTTTGGTACCGGTCAACCGGCCAAGTACGTGGCGGCGGGTTACTCAACCGGTCCTGCAAGTGGAAAAGTCAATATCTACCGACTTGCCGACGACAACCAGGACGGCCAAGCTGATCTCGACGATTCTATCATCACTACGGGAATGCCGATTGCCTTATCATTTGGTGAAGTACTTTATGTTTTGACAGGCCAGGGGGTAATTTACCGGAAGGACAATATGTTATCCGCAGTAGAGCCGCTCGACACCATTGGCGTTGACGACCATCATGGCATCTGCAGAATCGCTGACAAGTTGCTCCTGTTGGCCGGAGATTCACTCCAAACGACACTGTACTACTTTGACAGTGCCTATACCGACTCCTTCTCACTGGGCGATTACTATAGCTTTGGGCCCATTCTGGTGGATGTAGATCGCGATAGCCGCCCTGAGGTGGTCGCCTTCTCCCCGAACGGGCGAGCGATTCTCGTTACGGTCGACACCACCGGAGGTTCGCCATCCTTTTCAGTATTGTGCGAGAAAGAAACCGGCTTTCACATCACGACCAACCCCATTGCCGGAGACGTCGACAGCGACGGGTATCCTGATATCATCATCGGGGGGACAAATGCGATTTATGCTTTCAATCATGAGCTTACCCTTATAACGGATTTCCCCATTGAAATCAATGATCGTTTCCCGGATGATGACGTCATCGCCGCGCCCGTCATGGCGGACATTCAAAAGGGAGGCCCGCCGGAGATCATCTTTCCTACTTTCGTAGGCAATGTTTACTCTTTCGGTCTGGACATGTCGTACGGTTTCCCGCTCTCGGGCGGTGAACGTGAAGCCGGCTCGCCGGTCATATTCCGGGACTCAACGGGGGGGAAGCTGGGTTACCTCGGCGCCGACGGCTGGTTCTACGCGTGGGACGTCGATCTTGATACTACCACCAACTTCTGGCCGATGGGTGGTCACGACCCGGAAGGAACCTTCGCCTTTGACCAATCCAAGCTGTCCGACGCGCGGCAGTTCACCGTTCTCCTGCCGGAGGAACGTTTCTACAACTACCCGAATCCGGTAACTGACGGTCAGACGGTGATACGGTATTTCCTCGGACAGGAAGCAGCGCGCGTTGAAATAAAGATCTATGATCTCTCCGGCGTTGAAATTGCCGACATGACCGGCCCGACCACCGGCGGGCTGGATAACGAACGAGTGTGGAATTGCTCGGACGTCACACCGGGGGTGTACCGTTGTATTATAGAAGTTGACTTTGGCGGCCGGACAGAGACCGCCTTTACCGATATCGCGATAATAAAGTAGTGAATAGTAAAGGGAATAGAAAATGAGTGTAAAACAGGTTGCGTTGGCCACGGTCCTGATGGCGCTTTTCATCACAAATGCAGCGGCCTCGATAAAACTAAAGGGATCGGTCTTTGAGCGTGAACACCACCGGATTCGGTACGAAACGGCCTTCCAGGCGCTTGATGAAAACAGCGGCTTTTCTGACGATGCTAGTTTCTCATCATTTGTGACCGGCTCCGCCGAGAGTTCTGAACTGAAATCCCCCGGCAAGGCATTTTTCTACTCGCTGGCGGTTCCCGGCCTGGGGCAGTATTATTACGGAAGCAAAGTCAAACCGCTTTTGTTTCTGTCTGCCGAAGTAGCCTCCTGGGTATTCTATTTCAAGTGGCATGGTCAAGGGGACGATCTTACCGACGACTACGAAGCGTTTAACCGCGCTCACTGGTACCGGGATAGATACGAGGATTTTCTTTTGTGGGTGTATGACACGACCGACGATAATGCCATTGACACGATAGGCATCACTCACCATCTACCGGCAACCGAAAACCAGCAGTATTATGAGATGACAGGCAAGTATGATCAGTTCGCCTGGGGCTGGGACGACGCCGAATTGAATGGGGATACGTTATACGGCGATGTTTATTATGACTCGGCTCATGCACCTCCCGCGATAATAGAAGATGAAGCCAGCACGCCACACTCCGACCATCGAGATGAATACGAGGGGATGCGCAACGACGCCAACAACAAGTATGATCGGGCGACGCGGATGATCTTTGTTTCCATCGCCAACAGACTAATCAGCGCCTTTGAAGCGTATTTCGTTACCAAGAGCAGGAACAATAAAATAAAACAAGACACCTGGGATCTCACGCGTCTCAAGGTGAGAACCAGTCTGAAATCGTACCATTCCTACGGGGATACCCCGTTTGTGACGTTCGCATACAGGTTTTAGGAGCCTCCCTCATGAGAAAACCGGCCCTGCCGATAGTTGCCTTCGCCCTTCTTATCGCAGCCAGCGTCTCCGGCGTTGAGTTGAAACAGACCCCCATTCAATCTACGCTTCAGCAGAACCTCTCGGCGGCCGGCTCGGACGATTTCGACTATTCCCAGCCGTCGCACCGTTGGAAAGACGAAGATGAGCCTGAATGGGAGAGCCGTCAAGGCGACGAGAAGTCGGTGGCCAGGGCAGCCCTGTACTCAGCTTTGGTTCCCGGGTGGGGTGAATACTATGTCGGCCACAAGAAAAAGGCCCGGTTCTTTTTTACCGTTGAAGTTTTAAGCTGGATCGGGTTCATTGGTTTCACCACCTATGGCAACTGGAAAGAGGATGACTTCATCCGCTTTGCCAACGCGCGGGCCGGAGCCAACCTGAACGGAAAGAATGACTGGTTTCTGGATATGGTTGGGTTTTATGAGGACATTGACGAATACAACTCATTTGGCCGCGTGTATGATCCCGACCGTCCCTATCTTGATGATAATGCTTCCAACCACTGGCGCTGGCAAAGTCCCAGCGATAAGAAGCTATACCGGCACCTCAAAAACCGAAGCCGCGAGGCGTATCGCCGTGCTGATTTCATGATTGGCCTGGCGATTCTCAATAGAGTGGTGTCGGTCATCGATGCCGTCCGCGACGCCAAACGTTCGCAGCATACCTTCGATGCATCTTTCGGCAGCAGTGGCGGAATTCACTATCGATTCGACGTGGACCCCTTCAGCAGCCACCGGCAGGTCAGCCTTACCCTCTTTACTCCCTTCTAAGCGCCACCGGATGGGCAGACTGCTGCAACAGCTCGTTCTGGTGCTCGTTTTCCTGGCCTCATGCGGACGTCCCCCGAAGCCGGAGCCGCCACAGAGCGAGTTGTTAAGAACCCCCGTCGCCCTGCTGGTCGAGCAAGAGATTTCCGGCCGGGTACTGGGGAAATCGTTGCTGCGACCCTTTGGCCTGGCGACCGACGCTCGTGGTGCTGTCTACGTGTGCGATGCCGGTAACAATCGGATCGTCAAGTTTCATCCTGATATGACGCCCGACGTGGAGATTGGCGGTTTTGGAACGGACGAGGGAGCCTTTAACCGGCCTTCGTTTATTGTCGTTGATTACGACCTCAATCTGTTGGTGTCAGATGAGGGCAACCGGCGCATCTGTCGCTACAACTCCCGCCTCCAGTTTGTAGAGGAGTTGGCCTTTTATGATGATGAGGACCCCTTAAAATTCGGATACCCCTCCGGTGTGAGCCTGACCGACTACGGTGAAGTGTGGGTGGCCGACCGAGAAAGAGACCGAATTGCCGTGTTTAACAACGTTGGTACCTTTGACCGCTTCATCGGGGAGTTCGGCTATGCCGGGGGACAGCTTCTCGGTCCGGAAAAGATCGTGAAAAACCGAAGAGGCGGCTTCATCGTGTGCGATGCCGGCAACGGCAGGCTGGTTGTGTATGATGAATACGGGAATTTCCTGCGCGAGATAAGCGACAATGCTCTCGACTATCCCATCTCGGCGGCAAGTGGCAATTACGGTGTGTGGCTTCTCGACGGTGCCATGGGGAAGATTTACTTGTTTGACGGTCGGGGTCGAAAGGTATTCCAGACCGGCCCAACCCTTGCGGGAAGTGACCGGGCTTTGAAAGAGCCGTCGGACGTGGTGATACTTCCCGACGGTCGACTAATGATTTCCGACAGCGGCAACAACCGACTGCTTATCTGCCGGGTGCTGTTCGAGGAACGCTAAGACTACCGTGTATGCAATGGCGGCCGGCGATACAAGTATCTCTTTTCCTTCTATCAGCAATAGCTATCAGTACAGTTGTCGAGGCGAAAACGGAGATTGTCCTGGTCGGGGAAGAAATCCCCGAGCGTTTGTTTGTCGATAAGCGGCGCATCTTTTTTGAATCTGATTCGCTTTATCTGAACGGTCAACTCCTGCGGCGAAACGTTGATTATTCGTTTGACGCCACCGGCAGGTTGTTTGACCTGTCGCATCTTGAGTTTGGGCCTGGTGATACACTGTGGGTTACCTACGAGCCGGTACCTGATTGGGTACAGTGGTCGTACGGTCGCTCATTGCCTGCGATCGTCCCGCGGACGGTCGACCGTCCTGATCCCCCATCTTACGCCGCCGGCAGAACCGCTTCATTGTCCAGGTCCGATATTACCATATCGGGTTCCAAATCGTTTAACTTTTCAGCTCGTTCGGCGGGAGTATCGAGCTTCAGCCAGTCTCTTGACTTGCGAATTCAGGGTTTCCTGGCGCCGGGTCTTGAGGTTACCGGAGCTGTCTCCGACCGCGGGTATGACCCGTCTTATGGGCCTTCCAACAGCAGACTCAGCGAACTTGACCGGATCAATCTCAGCCTGAAGTCGAAGATCGTTTCGGCGCAGGTGGGCGACATGGCGGTTGTCAGCCGGTTTGACACCGGCCCACCACGAAACAAGAGAATCTCCGGGGTGAATTTCAGCCTCCACGCCCCCAACTGGTACGCTGAGGCGCTGGCGGCCCGGCCCAGGGGGAGATTCGAATCTTATCGCTTCTTCGGTATCGACGGCTTGCAAGGCCCTTATCAGATCGGCGAAGGGAGCGCTGCCTTGCCCATCGTACCCGGCTCGGAGCAGGTCTGGCTTGACGGCCGTCTTCTGGAGCGCGGAGGTGACAAGGATTACACGATCGACTACCCCACCGGTCAGATTACTTTCAGCGTCGATCATCCAATCGACCGCCGAAGCAGAATAGAGGTTGACTACGAACCTCGCGCGACCGATTACCGCGGAGAGCTCTTTTCCACCGGAGGGGGTGCCAGTATCGGCGATTCGGCGCTGTTTTTCGCGGTGGAGTTTCTCCGGGAAGGTGACGACAAAGACCTGCCTTTGCGCGGAGAGCTATCCGATGAGGAGAAAGATATGTTAGCTTCCGTTGGCGACAGTGTTGCCGCCGCCTTTCGTTCCGGTGTAACGCCGGACAGTAGCGGCAACTACGTTCTCGTCCTTGACAGACTTCCCGATTCCATCTACCGGTATGTGGTAGAGGGCGACGGCCAGGACTCAATCCGTTTCAGCATCCATTTCAGCTTTGCGGGTCCGGGCAAAGGCGATTACCTCTTTTTGGGTGGCGAGCACTACCAGTTTGTCGGCTTGGGCCAGGGTGATTACCAGCCTATTGTCCTCGTTCCGGCTCCGGAACGAACCGACTACTACAACGCCCGGGTTGGCCTGCGCAACAAACTCGTTGGCGACCTCAGCGTCGAGTTTCGCCAGACTCTCTCTGACCGGAATCTGTTCTCGGGATGGGATGACCATGACAATCGAGGTTCGTTCTATTCCGCTACATCCAGGAGAGAATGGCTGTGGAACGAGCAGGAGAACCGTTTGACTGTCAAAGCCCGCCTGAAAGATGCAGCCTTCAAGACACGCAGCAGGCTGTACGCAGCGGATTTCAGTCGCGATTTCCTCCTACCGGGCAACTTCGTTGCTCATACCGACGAGTCGTTATATGAGTTTGGTCTCTCCGTCAGCCCGTCACCCGTCATTGCTCTCTCACCTTTCTTCTCGAAACTTGAGTATAAAGACGGCTTTGAGTCATCAACCGGCGGGGTTAAGACCCATCTTGCGCCGCACAGCAGAGTCAAGGCATCGTTTGGGTGGAGGACAATAGCGGCTGCCGATAGAAGCTCGCCAACGGCAACGGAAGGAAAAGCAAGCGTCTATACCGGCGGCCTCAGCTTCCGGCTTTCGTCTCGGTTTGAGCTTTCATCAAACTATGAACACGACCGGCGTAAGAATGATTACAGTGGGGAAATGCGGGGGACGCGATATAGTCAATTCCGGTGGGCGCTTGACGGGCAGAGTGAAAAGCTGAGTTACGAGTACTATGTTGAGGATTCATTGACGGTGACGTGGCGCGAGATTCTCTCAAGGAACCGCGTTTCGACAAGTTCCAACCGCAAGCTCGGCGATCTAACCGGCCACTTGCGGCTGACCTACCAGTGGCTGACACAGGCCCAGGCGCGCGACGAGAGCTTTCTGGGACGGCTGCATCTACAGTACTATAATGCGCGCAAGCGACTGAATGTGAGCGCCTCGTACACTCTTTCGGAGGAGACGCGAAACGCACGGGGCATTACCTACCTTGAGGTGGAGACGGGACAGGGGAACTATATTCTTGAAAACGGTGAGTATGTTCCCGACCCGGACGGCAACTATATCCGGGTCGAGGAAATCCTGTCTAACCGTTCCCGGGTGTCGCGGGGCGAAAAGAGCTTCCATCTGTCAAAAGACTTCAAGACCGTGCTGATTCGGTTCAACTCCACCATTCGTGAAGAGCTTTTGGATGCCGGGAAAAGACAGTTCTGGTGGGCGGTTCCCTTTCTCTCCGATGACAGTCAGCCGTACCTTTTTTATTCCCGGCGATACGACGCCGATATCCGGATGTTTCCCATCCGAAGCGCCCATGCCGTCAACATCACCCTGTCCGAGGACAAAGAGATGCGCAGCATCGCCGGCGGCGAAAGGCGCAGGCGTGGCGTCACGACCGCACTGACCCTCAAACAGGTGGTTAGAACCACTTTTATTGAGGAGAGCTTAGAGCTGTTTGAGACTGATCGTGACAGCTACTTCAGCGGCGGTGGCGAGATAGACGGGTACAGGATTGGCCTAAACGTTCATCAGACGGTGTCGACCCATGAGGTCTCGACCGGTGGTAGTTACCGTCGCGCGGAGTCGGCCCGTGAGGAACGGTCGGAGATATATGCCATTCACGTGGGCGCGCGGCTAAGAGTGGTCAAACGGGGAGAGCTGCGGACTTCTGTTGAACTGTATCATCAGACGCTGGCTAATGCCACCGGGCTGCCCTCTTTTCAGTTGACTGGCAGCAAGCCGGGCAACCGCGGGGCCGTCTGGTCGGCCAATCTCCGCTACGGCCTCAAAGGCGGACTCCGTATCAATATCTCCCTGTCGGGGCGGCACTCGGATGATCGCACTGCTCGCATCACCGGCCGGGGAGAAATGGTGGTAGGGTTCTGAGGCACTATGAGTAGGATAGTTCAGATCGTTGCGGCATTAGGCGTGCTTGTGGTCACGCTCAGTGCAACGGAGCCTGTCGCTGACTCACAGGTCAGAATCGATTCGGTGTATGTTAAAAATGATTCGAGCTATGTAATTGCTCTCGACAGAATCTTCAATCAACGCAATCTGGAGGAACTGACAGACAACATCCTGAGTAAGTATTACGACCGTGGCTACTACTGGGCATCGGTGAAGGTCGACAGAATACGCAAGCATGACGACCGGGTGGAGCTTGAGGTGCGTATAATTAAGGGGCCCCTGGTGAGACTTGCCGGCGTTGTCTACACCGGCCTGACCCGCACCAGCCATGACCTGGTGGCAAGATACATACCGTTCGGCGCCGGTGACACGCTGACCGACGCCACCCTGCGCCGGGCGGAAAAGATGGCGGCGGGGATTGGGTTTGTGACGTTTCATCCGCCACCGGTAATCCGACCGCTGGAAGGATATACGGGTGCCGACCTGGAATTTCAGTTTTCAGAGAAAAAGCAGTTCACATTTGAGGGTGGGGGCGGCTATCTGCCGGACAATTCCACCGGACTGGTGTGGAATCTCAACCTTCATTTCAACAATCTTTTTGGTGGGGGGAAGCAAGCCTCAATCTTTTCTGAACGGCGGGAAAGAGGCCGCAACGTCTTGCGCCTCGGTTACGGCCAGCCCCTGTTTGTGGCGGGAGTGGGACATCTCAGCTTTGACGTAGGCACTCGCGACTACCGCGAACAGTTCTATGAGTTCTCTTTAGAAGGAACGTATCTCACCCGGCTGAGGGGTAACCTGTCGGCCGGTCTGAGCCTCGGCTGGAAAAGTGTTGAGCCGGTGGGAGGTCTGCCATCCTATTCCCGTTTCACTAGTCGTTTTTCAATAGAACGGGAAGCGCTCGACAACCGGCTGAATCCGGTCAACGGTCTGGATTTGCGCTGGTCGATAGCCTACTCGTACCGTCGCTACCGTGAGGACAGTCTCGCAGCAACGCCTGAAAGGAACAGCTTCAATGAAACTCGTGTCTCGGTTTCGGTCAAATGGTACAAACAAGTGATCGGAAGATTGGTCGGGCATCTTGGGTTGAGTTACGTCGGTCTGGAAACCGATGAGTCTCTGCCTCCCATATCGGAACTGATCTTTGTTGGCGGTCCGGGGACTATTCGCGGCTTTCGCAATGAACAGTTTGCCGTGCTGCGAACGGCCTTCGGTACTGTCGAACCACGCCTTCGCTTTTCAAATGGATACTTGTTTACATTTTATGATGCCGCTTATCTCAACAACCGGATTGCCCAGCCGGATGGAACTATCAGAACCGACGAACTGTATCGTTACGGCTACGGCCTCGGCATAGCTCTGCATGACAACCGCCGTGCCATCAAACTCTCCCTGGGATGGAACCCGGAACTGCCATTTGACCAGCCCCGGTTGTCCGTTGAGTTTTCCTCCGACATATAAAAGTTGACTGTGTTGGCCGCCCCGGATATTCTCCGGCCATGCCCCGCTTCGTAGAGATTCTCAAACTCATCAGGATCGTGAACTGTTTGCTGGCAATGGTGGGAGTGGGCGTCGGGGCCTATATGACCTGGCTTAGTCCGAGCTATTATGGGCCGCTGGTTGCCGCCGCTGCCGCTTTTCTGATATGTGCCGGCGGCAATATTGTCAATGACCTGGTTGATATTGAGGTTGACCGGGTCAACCGCCCCGACCGGGTGCTGGTGCGAGGGGCGCTGAGCAAAAGATATGCGATTGCGCTGGCGGTGCTGGTGAACATCGCGGCTGTCCTGCTGGCCCTGGCCGTCAACCTGACCGTCACCACCGTTGCTCTGGTGGTGATAGCGCTGCTGCTGCTGTATAATCTCTGGCTCAAGCGAGTGCCGCTGGTGGGTAACGTGGTTATCGCAGCATTAGGCGGGCTGACGTTTATGACCGGCGGGTTTGCCATTGACTACGTTATGGCCCTCACGCTTCCAGGACCTCTCATACCGGCGGCGTACGCTTTTTTTTTCCACCTGGTTAGGGAGATCATCAAGGACGTCGAGGATATCGAGGGTGACCGCCGGGTTGGTATCAAGACCCTGCCGCAGGTCATCGGTATGCAAAACTCCCTTTCGCTGGCGCTGCTGTTATTTCTGATTCTGGTGGTTCTGACATACCTGCCCATTTTAGCCGGCTGGTTTGGGGCCTACTACCAAATCATCACCGTTTATATCATTGATCTACCGCTGTTGCTACTGTTGATTTTCATCTGGGGAAATCCAACGGCGCCGATGCTCAGGATCGGTTCCCTGAGCTTAAAAGCCGGTATGGGGTTAGGCATTGTAGCTCTTATCGTGGCGTGAGTTTCCAAAGAAACGGTTCGGCAAGGACAGCGTATAAGCTTACTTGTACCGTCAACCGATAGCCGGGCAGCCCACTGCCTGCGACGGATTCACCGGCAGAATCTGGCTTATCCCTCCCTCTGGAACCGCCGCCGGGCGGCACGGATCCTTGGCGTCAGCGCAGGCACCATTCGCTATCGCATCAAGAAACTCAATCTCACGAAAACGTACACGGAATGAGGCTTGTAGTTCGGGTTACGACCCGCTTGAGGCGGACGAGAAACCCGATCTACAAAGCTGATGGACAAAAAGGGGACAGACAGGTTCAGCCGCTCAACTGGCTTTTTTCTTTCTGGCGTGCGTGACGGTTTTGGGTCTGGCCTCGTTAGTTATGGTTTTAGCGGTAATAGTGACCTCGGCAATCTCCGGGGTGGAGGGAATCTCAAACATAACATCCAACAGCGCTTTTTCGAGAATGGACCGGAGCGCCCGCGCGCCTGTTTTCCTCTTCTGAGCGATTTTTACGGCGGCTTCCAAGGCTTCCGGCTCAAAGCGGAGCTTAACTCCCTCCATCTCCATCAGCCTGATATACTGCTTGGTGAGGGCGTTCTTGGGTTCTGTCAGAATGCTGATCAGCGCCGCCTCGTCCAGGGGGCGGAGGGCAGCCGTGACCGGCAGACGTCCCACCATCTCAGGAATAATACCATACTCTATCAAATCAGCCGGCAGGACATGGTCGAGAATATCGGGCGATTCATGGTCAAGGAACTTTTTCTCAGCATCGAAGCCAATCGTTTTCTTGCCGATGCGGCGGGCAATAATCTTTTCTAAACCGTCAAAGGCGCCGCCGCAGATAAAGAGGATATTGCTGGTGTCGATCTGGACAAAAGCCTGCTCCGGATGTTTGCGTCCACCTTTGGGGGGGATGTTGGCCACGGTTCCTTCGAGAATCTTCAGCAACCCCTGCTGGACTCCTTCGCCTGAGACGTCGCGGGTGATCGACGGGTTGCCGTCCTTGCGGGCGATTTTGTCAATCTCGTCCACATAGATGATGCCCCGCTCGGTTTTCTGCTGGTTGAAGTCAGAGGCCTGATACAGGCGCACTAAGATGTTTTCAACGTCCTCGCCGACGTACCCGCTTTCCGTAAGGACCGTGGCATCGGCCAGGCTGAAAGGGACTTTGATGAACTTGGCCAGACAGCGGGCGATGAGCGTCTTGCCGGTACCGGTCGGGCCGATGAGCATGATGTTTGATTTTTCCAGTTCGACATCGTCCTGTTCACTATCGGCAGGCCCTCTCAAGCCGACTTTGAGCTGCGAGTTGATCCGTTTGTAATGGTTGTACACAGCGACCGCGACCGTCTTCTTAGCCAGTTCCTGTCCGATAACGTACTGGTCAAGAAAGCCTTTGATCTCGACCGGGGTAGGAATATCGGGAATTGCTTCCAGCCGACCGACGTCAAATGTGCTGCGCAACAGGTCGCTGCATAGTTCAATGCATTCGTTGCAGATGAATGACTCATAGCCGGAAAACAGACGCTGTACCAGATGGGCCGGCTTACCGCAGAACGAACAGCGGTGCGGCGTTTTGGGAGGTTTGGCTTTCCTCGGCATAGGTTCTCACTTCCGCGGACGTTCGCTTCTCCAAGCGGCGCTCTATGGTACCCGGTCGGTCGCCCCGGACCTACTTCTTCCCCTTCTCCCGGTGAGCGAATTCATACACCTTGTCTATGATACCGTACTCTTGTGCCTCCTCGGGAGACATGAAGAAATTGCGATCGCTGTCTTTCTCAATCCTTTCCAGGGGTTGACCGGTATGTTTCACCAGCAGTTCGTTCAACCTTTTCTTAGTATTGGCGAATTCTTCGGACAAAATGACGATGTCGGAAACCTGTCCCTGGGCGCCCGCCATAGGCTGGTGAATCATGACCCGGCTATTGGGCAGGGCCGCTCGCTTGCCCTTGGAGCCGGCGGCAAGCAAGAAGGCCCCCATCGAGGCCGCAATACCCATGCAGGTAGTAGCTATGTCCGGCTTAATAAACTGCATGGTATCATAGATGGCCATACCGGCCGTCACGGAGCCGCCGGGTGAGTTGATATAGATGTGGATATCCTTTTCCGGGTCCTCGGCTTCGAGAAACAACATCTGGGCAATCACAAGGTTGGCAACTTGATCGTCAATAGGCATACCGATAAAAATAATTCTATCTTTAAGCAGACGGGAAAAGATGTCATACGCCCGCTCGCCCCGGCCGGTCTGCTCAACGACCATCGGCACCAAGTAGTTTGAAAAAAGCTTGTCAGTCATATATCTTAGTCCTTCGCTTCCTCTTTTTTCTTGACAGTAACCTTAGCTTTGCCGATCAAAAAATCAAGCACTTTCTCCTCTAAGATCGTATCGCGGATACTGGAAATCTTTCCCGACCGTTCCAGAGCCTGCTTGGCTTGCTCGAAGGTCATCTTGTAGTCATCGGCAAACCTTTTTATCAACTGTTCGGTATCTGAAGGTGAAACTTCAATCTTTTCCTGTCCGGCCAGATGGTGGTAGAGCATGTTCCAGCGCAGAGTATTGACGGCCACGTCGCGGGCTTTGTTGCGGACTTCATTTTCATTGATTGAGGGGTCCTTTTCTTTTTCCTCCTCGACTATGGCGTCGAGAAAATCATTCACCATCGACTGCGGGATCGGTATCCGATTTTGTTCACACACCTGGCGGATTATCTGACCTTTCTGGAACTTTCGCAGTTCGTTGGCGCTTTGACGTTTTAGATCCTCCCGGATTTTCATTCTTAACTCCAGCGCCGTTTCAGCTTTGCCGATCCGTTTGGCGAAGGCGTCGTCAAACTCGGGTAGGAGACACTCTTTTACACCTTTGACCTTGCAGGCGTACGTGACACGTACCCCGGCAAAAGCCCGGTCCGGGTAATCATTGTCGTAGGCGACCTCGATCTCTTTTTCCTCGCCGACCTTCATCCCCGGCAATTGCTCTTTGAATTCCTTCACCGTGAAGCGCCGGCCCAGATCAATTTCAACGTCTTGCATCAGATCGGTTTTCAGCACCAGGTCGGGGTCATACACTTTTTTCAAGTCGGCCGTCACCACGTCATTGTCGCGCACCTCACGATCAACCGGGCGATAGTCAGCAAACATGAAGCGAAGAAACTCCGTTTGCTCGTCGACCTCCTCGTCGCGGATTTCGATATCAACGGTGGTAATCTGCAGGTCATCAAACTCCATCCTATCGATACCGGGGAACACCTCAACTTTGGCGGTATACCGGAAGGTCCCCTCGCCGTCGAAGCTGTGATCGGTCACGGTCGGCCGGGAGGCCACCTTGAGCTGTTTGTCTTCGACAGCCTTCGGATAGCTGGTTTGGATAAGCTGGTCGGCCACGTCGGCTTTGACCTCGTCGCCAAACTTGGTCTTGATGATGGCCAGCGGCGCTTTTCCCTTGCGGAACCCCTTGATCGTAGCCCTAAGGCGCAGATCAGCGAACATCTTTTCCATTTCGTCGTTAACGGTGTCGGCCGGTATTTCGACGGATAGTTCTCGAACCAGTTCTGCAATCTCTTTTACTTCGACTTTCACTTTTGACCTTTCCGCTTCAGAGGGGACAAGTCCCTTTTATTTCCAAGGAGACGAGTCTCTCGCACTTTTCGAGTCCCTTCCGCCGGATTACTTCCAGCCGGGAGGTATAGCACCGATAAACAGGCTGCGCCTGATAAAACAAAGCAGGCTTGCCTGTGCCTGTGCGAAAGGGGGGATTCGAACCCCCACTCCTTACGGAACTGGATCCTAAATCCAGCGCGTCTACCAGGTTCCGCCACTTTCGCATCGTCTATACAACAACAACTTACACTATATGCGGCAGGGAGGCAATACCCTTTTTCGACAGCCCCTTCACCTGTCTCAAACAAAGTCACTGGGAACATATCGAAATCGTTCTTATTATATTGAGTTATGGAACTCGTTACCCTGTTTTTTCTCTCGTTCGGTGTCGGCTTTTCCGGAGCCATGATGCCCGGCCCTCTGCTGGCCGTCGACATTGCCGAAACCCAGCGCCACGGCTGGCAGACCGGCCCCATTATATCCATCGGGCACGCCATAGCCGAAATTGCCGTGGTGGTGGCGCTGGCCCTTGGTTTTGTCGCCTTGGCTGAGGATGAAGGCCTGGCGAGGGTTATCAGCGTGGTAGGCGGGGCGGCGCTGATTGTCATGGGCTTGATGATGGGATACGATGCCCTTAAGAAGCGTATCAACTACGAAGGGGAGAAAGAGGGGCGACGCCCCCGGCATTGGCTGGCCGGAAAAGGTATCGCGGCCACCCTCTCCAACCCGTTCTGGTTTGTCTGGTGGGCCACGACCGGTCTGGCGTTTGTGGTGAAGTCGCTCAAGTTTGGAGTGATCGGGCCGGTAGTGTTTTACTTTGGACACATCATGTCGGATTTTGTGTGGTATACGGCAGTCTCGGTCCTGTTGTGGCGAGGAAAAAGCCTGATTATGGGCAAAGGGTTGAAGATTCTTATTCTGGGCTGCGCCGCCTTTCTTTTGTACCTTGGCGCCAGCTTTATTATCGATGGTTGCTTATGAACTACGAAATACAGCCCCTCACAGGCGCTGACAAGGACTGGGTGCTTGAGTTCTTACGGGGAGGGGGAGCTGATTTTATCGTTACGCGCGGCAGGAAGGTTTATCCCACTGATATCGAGGGCTTCTACGCTGTGAATGATTCGGGCAGGAAGGTTGGCCTGGTCACGTTTGAGATCATTGGCGACCAGTGCGAGATGGTTACACTTGATGCCTTTGAAAAGTTCTCCGGTGTTGGCACCGCCCTGACGGAAAAGGTGCGGCAGGTCGCAACCGCCCGGGGCTGTAAACGCCTCTGGCTTATCACCACCAATGACAATTTGGATGCCATTCGCTTTTACCAGCGTCGTGGGTTCACTATCGCAGCTATCCACGTCAATGCCCTGGCACAGTCGCGCAAACTTAAGCCGTCCATCCCGGAGATCGGACAGCGTGGCATACCGCTTCGGGATGAGATTGAGTTTGAAATGACTCTGGGCGGCAGGGAGCAATGATGAGCAAGCTCGAGGGGAACAACCCACCGCAAGCGGTGGGGTACCCGTGAGTGATGGCACCACCGGTGGTGTCGACAAGTGTGCCTGTGGCACCCAGTTTTCAGAGCAGCTCGATCTTGCGGCGGTTTTTCTTGACCATCTTGGTGGCGTTACGAGTATCAAAGATCGCCCTGGCATTGTCGACAATCCACTGGTAGTCGTAGAGGGAATGATCGGTAAGAATGATGGTCAGGTCGGCTTTGTTGATTAACTCCTTGGTCAGCTTACGTGATTTGTGCTTTGACCTGTTCCAGTCAATTTCAGGGACATAAGGGTCATTGTAGGAAATCTTAGCTCCCTTGTCCTCAAGTAATTTGATAACATCGAGAGCCGGAGACTCCCGCACGTCCTTGATGTCTCGTTTGTAGGCCACGCCGAGAACGAGGATGCTTGTTTTGTTTAGCGCTCTGGCGAAACGCCGGTTGAGCATACCGGTGATGCGATCGACCACGTACTCCGGCATTCGGCTGTTAATGTCACCGGCCAGTTCGATGAAGCGGGCGTAGTAGTTCAGCGATTTCAGTTTCCACGACAGGTAGTGGGGATCAATGGGGATACAGTGCCCGCCCAGCCCGGGCCCGGGATAGAACGGCATAAAACCAAACGGCTTGGTGGCGGCGGCGTCGATGATCTCCCACACATCCAGGTCCAGCCGGTCACACATCAGGGCTACCTCGTTGACAAGCCCGATATTGACCGAGCGGAAAGTGTTTTCCAGCAGCTTGACCATTTCCGCTGCCTTGGTGGAGGAAACGGGATAGATATGGGGAAGAGACTGCTCATAGAGAGCTTTAGCCACGCGGGTGCAGGCGGGAGTTATGCCCCCCACGACACGGGGGGTGTTCTTGGTGGTGTATTCGGTATTGCCGGGATCTACCCGCTCCGGGGAAAAAGCTAAAAAGAAGTCTCGCCCCGCTTTCATACCTTTTTTTTCCAGCAGGGGCAAAATCAAATCCTCGGTCGTGCCCGGGTAGGTGGTAGACTCCAGAACGACCAGGACTCTCTTCTTCATATAGGTTTTAACGTGGTTTACGGCGTCAAGGATATAGCTTACATCCGGATCCTTGGTCTTGGACAGTGGGGTCGGTACACAGATAGACAGGGTGTCCATCTTGGCAATTTGCCGGAAATCTGCTGTCGCTTTGAAGCGGCCGGCCTCAATCATGCTCTTGACGAGTTCGTTGGGAATATCGTCGATATCTGAGCGGCCGGCGTTGAGCAGTTTTATTTTCTTCTGTAAGATGTCAAAACCGGTAACCCTGAAACCGGCTTTAGCCAGCTCCATCGAAAGGGGCAATCCAACATAGCCCAAGCCAATCACCCCGACGCGGGCCGTTCGGTCCTTGATCTTAGCTATCAGTTGGCTGTCGGCTTTGCTCTTGCTGGAATCTTTTTTAGCCATTTCATTCGTCTCCCGGCTGCTGTCAGGCTCTTGGCGTCTTCAGGAGCTTCTCTCTCCAGTAATCTAAAGTGTCCTTCAGGGTTGCCTGCAAACTATATCGGGGCTTGTAGCCAAGTTCTTGAACCGCCCGGCGGTTGTCTCCCCGCAGGATGGGGATGTCGCTTTTTCTCAAGCGTGATTGGTCCACTTTGACTTTGATCTTTTTTGAGGAAAATCTCAGCAGGCTGTCCAGGATTCTTTGTATCGACACTGCCTTCCCAGAACAAAGATGATACACCCTACCCGGCTTCCCCTTTTCGGCCAGTAGGCGGTAGCCACGGGTGATGTCCCGAACGTCGGAAAGGTCTCTTCTTGCCGACAGGTCACCTACCGATAGGACCGGCTTTTGGAGGCCGGCTTCGATAGCAGCAATCTGTTTTGAGAACGCCGGAATCACGAAGTTCTCATTCTGCCGAGGACCGCTGTGGTTGAAGGAGCGAGCCACCGTCACTGGTAGATTGTGCTGGCGGAAATAGAACAGGCTTGCCTGTTCGGCGGCGGCTTTGGAAATTCCGTAGGGAGATATCGGGTTTAGCGGCTGGTTTTCGGTGAGAGTCTTGTTCCTCGGGCGAAAGATACCGTAGCAATCGGGGGAGCTGACAAATATCATTTGCTTCAAGTTACTCACGGCCATTGCTGCCTGGAGGACGTTCAACGTTCCCTCGAAGTTTATGCGGAAGGTCAGGCGTTCCTTTTCAAAGGACTGTCCCACCGAGGCGAGGGCGGCTAAGTGGAAGATGAAATGCGGCTTTAAGGCGAAGATAGCGGCTCGGCAATTACCGGCATCCAAGATGTCCAGTTTGACGAGCGTCACGTGGTTTATCACTGACTCCAGATTCTCCGGGGATTCGCTTGGATAAATACCGCCATAGACCCGGTACCCGCAGGCAAGCAGCTCCTCGGCTAGGTACGAACCGGCGAAACCGGCGATACCGGTTATAAAAGCTATTGGCTTGCTCATGGCCCTATTTCTGCGCTTTTGAAGTGCCTTCGGAGAGCCGCTCGATGTCGGCATCGACCATCATTTTTGCCAGCTCCTCGAACGTGACGGTTGGTTCCCAACCAAGTTTCTTTTTAGCGCGGCCGGCGTCGCCCATAAGGAGATCAACCTCGGCCGGGCGGACAAAGCGGGGATCGGTGATCACGTACTTCTTGTAGTCCAGGTCGACATGGCTGAAGGCTGTTTTCACGAAGTCCTCAACGGAGTGGGTCTGGCCGGTTGCGATTACATAATCATCCGGTTCGTCCTGCTGCAACATGAGCCACATCGCCTTCACATAGTCACCGGCATATCCCCAGTCCCGCTTGGCGTCAAGGTTACCCAGCGCCAGCTTGTCGGCCAGGCCCAGCTTGATACGAGAGACGCCGTCGGTGATCTTGCGCGTGACGAATTCCAGACCCCTTCGTGGTGACTCGTGATTGAAAAGTATGCCTGAGTTGGCGTGGATGCCATAGCTCTCCCGGTAGTTCACCGTAATCCAGTGGCCGTACACTTTGGCTACGCCATAGGGCGAGCGGGGATAAAAGGAGGTCTTTTCCGTCTGGGGGACCTCGCGCACCTTGCCGAACATCTCCGACGATGATGCCTGGTAGAAGCGAATCTTTTTGTCGACCAGTTTGATCGCTTCCAGCATCTTGGTCACGCCCAGGGCATTAAACTCGCCGGTCAGCACCGGCTGGTCCCAACTGGTCGGCACAAACGACTGGGCGGCCAGATTGTAAACCTCCGTGGGTCGGTGTTGCTCGATGATGGTGATTATTGAAAGCTGATCAAGCAGGTCGGCCTGGGCAAATGTGATCTTGTCTCTGATGTGCTCGATACGATCAAACGACTCGGTCGAGGCGCGGCGAACCATACCGATAACTTCGTACCCCTTCTCCAGAAGGAGCTCGGCAAGGTATGATCCGTCCTGTCCGGTTATTCCTGTTATGAGGGCGCGCATGGGCTTTTCTTTATTGCATGGTCCTTATGCAAAAGGTTTCAACCACGTGCCGGCTTTCCGGCACGACTTCATTTTAGCGATTGAATATAAGTGTATCGGTTCCGCCGGTCAAATGGAATTAGCAGACGTCGGCCGTTCGGTCTGGACAATTGGAAATACTGGTCTGATCTGCTATATCCCGTCAAAATCATAAGGAGGAAGGATGCCAACAAAAGCAGCCTTTTTTGCCCTGTTGTTTTCCTTTTGCACCTCCCATGCCATCGAGGTTCAACAGAAAGGAGCAGACGTGACAGCCAGCGAGATGACAGCCGATTCACTTTTGAAGCAAGCCGATGAAACATTCCAGTCCAGTGACTATAAGGCGGCGCTGGAGCAGTATCAAGCAACTGTGGACAAAGCCAGAGAGGAATTCAATCGCTCGGTGGAGGTCGAGGCGCTTTCACAGGTGGCGCGTATGCACCTGATACTCGGCGAAAAGGAGGAAGGCCGCAAATGGCTCAAGCAGGCCGAGGCCAAGGTAACCGACAGCGACCCGATGGGCTGGTCGCGCTATCTGGGCGTTCGGGGCCGCTTTGAGTGGAAAGAAGATGATCTGAAAGCTGCCCGGAAGACGTTTGACGAAATGTATGAATACTGCAATAGCAACGCCTTGTGGGGAAGGGCAGTTGACGCCGCGCATATGATTGCTATCGTTGCGGAGACACCCGAGGAGCAGATTGAGTGGGGACGGCGCGGGATTGAGGCTGCCGAGGCCGACTTTTGCGTGCAGTGTGTTCAGGCTAGATAGTCGGTCGTCACATCATGACTATTACTGCGAACTCCAACTGCATAAACTCGCGATCCTTGTTCAGAAGTACCTCGAGCCAATGTTGGCGGTTGACCAGCGGAAATGGAATTGTCGAGCGAGTCAAAACGTCCGGTTCTTTCAGAATCAGGAGAATATAGATTGACTATATGAAGTTGATTTCGAGTGCGATTGACAAGAAAAACCCACCCCATATGCTGCTTTTGTCACCCGGAGACTCACTCGGAGCGGAGACCGACGATGATACGGTTTTCTTGACAGAAATAGGCACCCATTGTGAAACGTTCAATGTCAGCCGCCAGCGTTTATATGTGAGACTCGGATTAAGTTGTATTCTCACCAAGTCAGCCCGCACGACATCAAGCCTGCCCTCACGTAAATCATCAACACCCATGCCGAGGAACGCCGGCCTCCAGGTAGAGTACCGCAGATCTGGCCTGATCTGCATGTAATCCAGCGCCCCTTTCAGGAGGAAGTTACCTGTCCGCCAAACTGAGGAGCCGGTGGATGCATGGAGCCAACTCAGCTTGCCATCCAAAATCAGGTGCCGTCTTTCGCCCAGGAAGTGATATAATCCCCTCAAGAAAGGCCAGGCCTGTACCACGCCCTTGAGTTCACCTTCAGCATCTCCAATAGAGACGCTCGCATACCAGCCAGAATCCTTCACTTCGTACTCCCACCGGTGGCCACAGGCGCGTACCACGCCAAAGTACGCGAACTTTAGACCACCATCCAGAGCAACGAGAGAATCCAACTCGACGTTCATCTCCCGGAATCTGAAGGCGTTGCTCAGCCCTGAGTTCGATACGTAGCGTGCACCTACCGTTACATCCGACCATCTCCCGTAAAGATGTCCGGTATATGTACCCATTGGATCGTCGCCATAGTCATGCCGATCCGGTACGAATCGTGCGTCACGTGAGCGAATGTCAACGGTGAAACGATCATTTGGAGATATAACAGCTTCAACGTCATCAACACGTGCCGGACTTCTCAAATCCAGATTGCCACCCTCAAATGCGATGGGACCATCTTTGGAATAGGGCTCAAAATATAGTTCAATGCCGGGCGGTAGAGGATGGATTTTGCTGCTTGTAAACCCGGTACGGATGAACCGAACGGGGTGCAACCAGATGGCGGCCGATGCTTCCGATCTATCGTCTTTATACTGTCGCATAGTAACTGTAGTCGATATCAATCCTCTAATAGTCCGGACGTTCAAGGACCCACTGGAATATGGTTCCTGAAAACGGATCCGGCCTGACAATCGGCCCCCTTCCGCATCGCCAGGCACAGCCGGGGCAGACTCAGGCGATCCGTAATAGCCGAACCTGAGATCACCTGATGGTACGATGTAAGACAGGCTTAAACCCCAGCTTAAACCGAAAGCCCGCCTGGAGAATTGCGCTTCGATAAATGATTCTCCCATCTGCCATTGTCGATGGTCACCTTCAATGTAGAGAACTCGTGAACGGTAACCGAATGCTGAATAGTCGAATCCGGCAGATACAGGGGTTGACAATGCAAAGGTCAAGCCGATCATCAGCGCGAACAGGAGAACCGGCGACCGACGCATTAACGTCGGTCGCACACGGTTTCCATCGACACAAGAACTCTGTGGTCGCATAAATAACACAGATTCAACATCCTTTAGAAACTGACCACCAGAAATCCTAGAAGTCTGTTGTATCGCAATCTGACTTCCGCCACTCTATGCCAAGATCCAGAATCAGATCTTTCAGCTCAGAGTTTGTCATGTTGGGCATAAGGTCGTTAAAAGTCGGGTCTGGGAATTCCCAATCACTGAAAGAATCCGCGTCCCACTCATAGCATACCCGCACCTGATCCGGATTCTCATACAGGTTGTAGTACTCCCGGGAGTTGTAGGATTCGTATCTCCACGGGTCACGATTGTCGCCCCAGCCCCAAAATAGGACATCATCCCAGCCGAATATAAATTGTTGGCGACCGTAATTCGTGGTATCCCAGACTCCCTGCTCGGCCAGCAGACGATAGAACTCATCAGTATCAGTTCCCGGCAGGTGGTTCTGGAATGACGAAGTATCTCCGCTCCAATCGGCAGTATCATTCGGTTCGGTAAGACCATAAATTGAATCCATTGCTGCCCAGTAGCGGTATCTGCTGAAATGCTGGCTCGCAAAGGGTATATATTGATCAGGCAATCCCTCGATAGTCACAGTGTAATCGGGAACGAATCTCTTCGGGTTATCCAGCGGATCATCGAAGAACTTGTTGATATCCACTATCGTACTGAAAGTGTCGGACTCGTGGTTGAATATAACTGTCAATAGCTGCTGGCCATTGAAGTAACTTCGATAGTGAGCCAGTGAATCCTTTATATCCAGCAGATCCTGAAGGTCGTCGGGATGAACCTGAATGAGATCATGCCACTGATCTGTGCCAATCTCAGCAATCAGATAATCAAGTGTTGTGTCCATGTGATCTGCAGCCAACAGCAGATATTCCTTCGCTGTTTGCATGTGGTTGAGTCCAACATTGTTTAGCTTCAAGTCAAGGAAACCCGAATTCTGCCTTGCTGCCTCGGTAGCTCCGATGTCGGTGTACTCGGAGATATCAAGATCGCGTGAGAAGAAGATGTGAAGACCGGCTTCGGCTGCATACAGGGCAGCTTTGATAAGCTGGAAATCCGACCGATCGATTTCAATGTAGTCCGCGCCTGGGTTGCCCTGCATTTCTTTCGTAACAATGAATGTGTAGTCCTCATCTTCAAGCAATTCGTCAATTTGCAGTCGTGCTGCGATCACTTTCGGAAGCAGTTGATCCTCCAGGAGAGTTTGAATTTCGCTGACCATCGAATCATTGGCTGCTGCTGCCAACACCGCATAGTCAAGCTTGAATAAACTCGGCAAAACATTCAGAATACCGGTGCCGTTCAGGGGTATTCCGTTGACCATCATCGGACCTTCGTCATTCAATCGAGGTAATACTTCGAGTGGAGGGAATGGGTTGAAGGTCAGTGTGTCATAAACATACTTGAAACGATCAATCAGATCGTTGAGATCCTCATCCTGCAAGAATACCATAAGGCCGGTGAATGCAATACCGAACTTAGCGTCGAGTTCGGATGGACACTGAACTGAAATCTGGCTGTACAGATTGTACAACGCCGTGAAATCGACGTCGCGCGGACGAAGTGTGCTATCCGGATCCTGAAGAGTCACATTGTGCATTCTGTCCAACTGCCGCCCTAGCGAATCGTTTGCAGCAGCTATCAGACTATCACATTGTGGAGTATCATCCAGGATGGGATCCGACCCCTTATCACTGCAAGCGAATACCAGCAGCAGGGCGGCCATAAGGATGACGAGAATGGTTAGCGCGAGTTTGGAGTGGCGCTTCATACAATCCTCCTACGGTTGAAGTTTTAAATCTGTCATACGGTTAAAGGTCGCTGACTCTATGTATCTTCAATTAAATCCTTACTGTCAATAACTGTCGATTGTCGATCCAACCAGAGGCTTTCTCTTTTTATCATCCTCCAACCCATTCTGATTTTTCTCATTCCGCCGCTCATAGTCTGAAGTACCGCATCTAACGAGAGCGCGGCAGCAATCAGCGAAACACTTAATTCAACACAAGACTATCCACTGTCCAGCTCCGCATGGATGTCCAGCCAAAAGACTCCATTCTGACAAATCCAACGCCTTCAGACAGCCAGAAATCTATCTTTTTCAAGTCTTCTTTATCCTCCGGTACCAATCTATAGTGATAACATGTAAATTCGCCCGCAGGCGACTGAACAAAATCGTCTACCGACACAACGGTCATGGTGTCAATCAAGCCTATTTCTACAAGATAGACGTCACCAGCAGATGCGGGATACTTGAAGAAAATGAATGCATCACCCTGATTAATACTCCATGCACCGTCTTCGCGGTTAGCCAGTCGGAAGAAATGTTCATACTCTCCATCGCCTTCTCTTCCTTGCACTCAGAACCACTGCTCACCAGCTATAACTGTATCACTACTGATCCGTATGGAAAGCAAGCTGGAGGAGACCTCAGTATCTGCCGTATCGCGGGTGCCCTGCGTCCCAATCCATTCGTTTCCTGTCTTCAGTGGTATAATGACCCCTCTTCTGCTATTGACGATACCAGTGTCATCTTTCTCACAACTTGCACAGATAAACGCTGCAACTGTCAAGAGGAGCGTGAACATCCTTGACACAGCGACTGCTCCGGCCCCGATCTTTGGTTCTTCTGCCGAAACACCGGTCTGCATCATACGTTTACAATAGCTTAACAGGTCTTCCTTCTTTCAAGGATGATATCCGCAGCCAGTGCTGCGTTGATACGCGCCGATATAGTCAGTTGGTCAACCGGTACATGACTTGTAGTCGCCCTGATACCGCTTACGCAAGTTATGCCGGCAGCAACAAGGGTATATCTCTCAAAGGCTTTCATGATGTGTTACCTCCGCAAAAAACCTGACGTCTGATATTTCAATATATACCACGTTGTCATGCACGTCAATACATATTCAGTTTAGCAATTCGCTGGCGACCTGTAACGGCAAGACAGCCGATCGGGGAGCAATTCCACTCGGTTGCCAAAACAGAGCCTGTAATCTACATTTGCACCATAGTTTCACCTTGCTACGTCCCTTAGGCGACTCACTGGGCAAAACGTTTGTGAAAAAGAGGCCATGCCATGATTAAATTTCACCGTCAGTACACACCCGCCCGGTTGCCGGAAGTCAGTCATCGAGTCCTATCAGCACGTACGGCGCCCAGAAATACGGGTGGGGACGCAGCAAACGCTTACTCTCAAGCAATCTCCTTTTCGCTATTGTCAGAGAATGGCCGATAGAATTGCCAGCCTTGAGGGATCTATAAAAATGTCCAACCAGTTCTGCTGAGGCGGCATCATCCACACTCCAGTAACTCGCTATCACCGAGCCGCACCCGGCGCGTTTCATATCATTTCTTAGTTGTAGTGTGACAAACTGTAGGGCAGGAATCGGAGTGTACGGTATCATGAGATTCTTTACTGGTTGTATCATGACATGCTTTACAGTTATGGCATATTTTCCCTCCAGAGAGAAGGAGTTGAGATATGCCGTGGAAAGCGACAAGTGTCATGGAAGAGCGGATCAAATTTATCGTTCGGGCTTCTCAAGGGGGGGGTGAACATCAGTAAGTTGTGCCGGGAGTTTGGCATCAGCCGCCCGACCGGTTACCAGTGGTTAAGGCGGTATCGCCAGGCAGGGAGTATCAGGGCAGTGAGGGAGCTATCTCGGCGGCCGTACCGCAGCCCCACCCGGACGGCGTTTGAGCATGAGCAGCGGGTGATCACGTTGCGCCGGCAGCATGATTGGGGTGCGAAGAAGATACGGGAGCTTCTGGTTCGGGAAGGTCTGGATTTACCAGTGATCACGATCAATCGCATTTTGCGGCGTAAGGGCTTGGTATGTCCGGATCAATCGCATCGACCGGCAGTGAAGCGTTTTGAGCGGGAGCGTCCCAACGAGTTGTGGCAGATGGACTTCAAGGGTGACTATGCTCTCCGACGAGGTCGCTGTTATCCGTTGTCGATACTGGATGATCACAGTCGCTTTGCGGTGGGAGTGTATGCCCTTTTGGATCAGTGCGGTGAGACAGTGCGCATGGCTGCCTGGTTCGCACGTTTGAGACGTATGGCGTGCCGGAGGCTATGTTGATGGATCACGGCACCCCTTGGTGGGCTACCAGTAGCGGGCATGGTTTAACTCGTCTGTCGGTGAGCCTGATCAAGCAGGGGATACGGCTGTACTGGAGCGGTGTCGGACATCCCCAGACACAGGGGAAAGTAGAGCGCTTTCATCGGACACTTAAGCACGCTGTCCGGCACCACGGCCGACCGCAGACGTTGTCGGAGTGGGAAAACGCCCTGCATCACTTCCTGAAAGAGTACAATCATGTGCGTCCCCATGAAGCGCTGCAGATGGCGGTCCCGGCCGAGCGCTATCACCCAAGTCCCAAACAGTACAACCCCCAACCGTCGCAATGGGAATATCTCCAGGGGGCGATTGTCAAACGCCTTAACTCGCAAGGATGTTTAGACTACCACCACAGACGGTACCCGCCGGTCGGCGGGCACTTTGCTGCGAAAACGTGCAAATTGAACATGTGGAAAACAGATTGCTCATTCGTTATCGGCATATGTACATTCGGGAAATCGAACTCGAAACAGGCCGGACGGTGCCTCTGGCACTGCCTGTTTCACGAACATAAAGTGTAAAGGATGTCCTGAGATAAACTGTAAACTATGTCATGAGACAGAACAACCCCTAGGCAGCCTCAAGATGTCTACTGCGTACGATCACAATCTCACGAGGTCCCTGACCTACCTTCTTTGTCCGCGACTTCCGATGACTCACCCTCATCAAGCGCCTTTGTCACCCCCAGCTTCTCTTTGACCTTGATCAGGATTTCATTTAAGACTTCCCCGTTCTCTTCGAAAAACTGTCGGACATTTTCGCGGCCCTGGCCAAGGCGGTCGGAGCCATAGCTGAACCAAGAACCGGACTTCTCAATTATCCCTTGGTCGACGGCCAGGTCAAGCAACTCGCCAGAATGCGAAATCCCCTTGCCGTAGATGATATCGAACTCTGCTTCCCGGAACGGGGGAGCCACCTTGTTTTTGACTACCCGGACCCGGGTGCGCGAGCCGATGACCTCCTGGTTGTCCTTGATCGTAGCGATCCTGCGGATATCCAGACGAATGGTGGAGTAAAACTTCAGGGCGTTGCCGCCGGTGGTGGTTTCCGGGTTGCCGAACATGACGCCGATCTTCATCCTGATCTGATTAATAAAAATAACGGCGGTTCTCGATTTGGAGATGATAGCGGTCAGTTTGCGCAGCGCCTGTGACATCAGCCGCGCCTGCAGCCCCATATGGGCGTCGCCCATATCCCCCTCAATTTCAGCGCGTGGCGTGAGTGCCGCCACCGAATCGATGACAATGATATCTACCGCTGAGGAACGGACCAGCATTTCCACAATGTCCAGCGCCTGCTCCCCGGTATCCGGTTGGGAGACAAGCAGATTGTCGGTGTTGACCCCCAGGTTGCGGGCATAGGTAGCGTCGAGGCAATGCTCAGCGTCGATAAAGGCCGCCACCCCACCTGCTTTTTGAGCTTCGGCAATAATGTGCAGTGCCATTGTCGTTTTGCCCGATGATTCCGGGCCGAAAATCTCCGTTACCCGTCCCCGGGGAATGCCCCACACGCCAAGGGCGCGGTCCAGTCCCAGCGAACCGGTCGGGATAACATCCACCTCGAGAACCGTACGATCCCCCAACCGCATGATCGAGCCCTTCCCGAAAGAGCGTTCAATCTGGGTCAGAGCGGCATCCAGCGCCCTTTTGCGATCCGGCATAGTTGTGGTCGACATGTCTGTCCTGCCTTTCTTTATTTCGATTCTTTTGCTTTCCATGCTGGTAAAGTATATAACTCCTCAGTGTTTAAATATATCACATTTCTGCCGGGATTAAAATAGATTTGTCCCCTGACAGCCGCTGTCAGTCAAAATGCGGCCTGTACTGGCAGGGGCGTAAGTCTTTGCGATTCATGCTCAGCACCCGGAAAAAGTGTAGTACGCGAGTACTTAAGAGTAGTTCAACGTTGAACTCTGCTTATCTATAATGACCGTTTAATTCCGATTTTTTCAAGTCTTTTTTGGGAAGACGGTGAACTTTGGTTAAGCACTATGCGGGACGACTCTGCGGAGAGCATTCGTTACAAGCAACCCAGTCGCTTTAGATGTTCTGCCAGCGGACCTGTCGCTTTCTCACTGAGTTTCTCGACGAGGCTGTTGTACAGGGGAGTCAGTTCGTAGCAGTGCAATGAGGAATCAGGAACATCTTTTAGTACGTAAACCAGTAGCTTCAGGACTTCGGCCGGATTTGTATCGACCAGCTTACCCTTGCGAATGTCGTAGTAAAGGTGCGTTTGATACAGGCTGAAAGGCTTTGTCAGGCAGACGAGATCGACGGCTTCTTTGAGAACTACACGCAGCCTGGGGACCCACTCAATAAACCTGTCAGCTTCGTCTTTGGTGAAGGCAATTGGCTTGTTTTCTGTACGGTCAGACCAGTATTTCTTCAGCCAGCGATCCCAAACCGACTTCTTGAAATCGTCACTTGCTTCTCGAAGTGTGTGCCAGATACGAGTGGCCATGTTGACTCTGTCTTCCTCGGTGGTCGCTGAAACTCTCAGAATATCGTAGTACCAACCATCACCTAACGGATCCCCGGGATCTCGCAGGAGGATATCTACTATGTGATTGAATAGATGCTCACGCAGCCCCTCACGGTCATCTTTTATGTGTGGGACCGCTCGCCGGAGCAATGGCTTAAAGTCTTCACTCAGGGCGCTGGGAATCCTGCCCCAATACAGAAAACCATGCCACACTTGCTCCGCCTTTTGCTTGTCAATCTCAAAGTCAAAAAGTGGCAAGAGGTTTTCTTCGGTCCACTTGGCATCCAGGTTGTAAAGGAAGTGGATTCTACTCCCCAGAATCGCCCTACCCAGTTTCGCCGCAAGCGATTTACCGTCAATAACTTGCTTGAATCTGGTTCGGTAATCATCAGGCAAGTGCTCCCAAGTATTTCCTTGAGCTTTGCTTCGCTGGTATAGAGCCTGCAACCAGAATTCGGCCACTTTCCCTGCAGAATTGTTCATAGCAGTGTCCAACCAGCCGTAACCTTCCCATGTCTCTTCAGCAACCGTTTGCAGCGATTCCCAAATCTTGTCAGATAGGCTCTCAACTTCAGGCAGGATCGAGAACGGTATGCCACCATCCTCTTTTTTGATCCCTTCCTCGAGAAGCTCAACTGTCGCAATAGTCGATGTGTACAGCTCAGGATACTCGCGAAGTAACAAGATAGTCTCACGCCATTGCTCTTCAGACAGTGAAGCTTGCTCCCAACCTTTGATTAAGTACCCCCAGATATCGCCGTTCCATTCCTTTCTTTGCGCCAGTGCTCTGGCAAGCCGAAGCCCCCAGTCAAACGACATGTTTACGGATTTGCTTAGCTCTCGTAATAACCCCTCCCGGTCCGGTTGCTCGTGCAAAACATCACCTTTGAACTGGAGCAACACTTCGATCCACTTTTCAGGTGACTCCTGGAGAAGTTCTTCCGCGCTGTGCGGACTCTTATGGACGACGAGTCTGGTTCCGGAGGTCCAATGATCCAGACCAGGGTACTCTCTCGGCAGGAACTCTGGGTGTTCTTTTCGAACTCTTTCAAATGCTTCTCTTGCTATACTGGAATCAGGTGCATTGCTCTTGATCCAGTTAAGCAGATTATATTTCTCATATTCCCGGGAGCGCTTTTGCTCGTCAGTATCAGCCATTTAAGTTTGCTCCTTTTTCTGCTCTTTCAACAAGCCTGTGTTGAACGTCTCCACTGGCATCCTTAAAAGCTTTGGCAATTACTTGAAACACCTCATGTTTGTACGGATGGTGATAAATCAAATCCTTCTCCAGAAGCCAGTTAATCTTCTCGTCTGCTGTCCAGTGCGACGCAGTCGAAACACCATTGATGGCAATACGCTTCAAAAAAGGTACACCGGAACTAAACCAAGCTGCTATGAGACAGTCGCCCGCGGACGGGTCATTTGTGAGAGCGCAATTGAGAACGTCCCGTGCTGCGTCAAGTAGTGCGTCGAATGTTCTCCGATGCTTGTCCTGCTCGTGAGGTTCAATGGCAGAACGCCACCATGATTCTCGATCGTGGTCGCCAGCAGCATGACCGATTGATTCGTTTATCGTGTAGGATAATGTCAGGTGTGACTGTACAATTAGAGCCAGCGTTCGCCACAGCTCATCGAGTTTAGGCTTGAACATGCCTTGCCAGCACTCATCAAGCCAGTGGCTGTCGCCTCGCAACCGAAGACGCAGATCGATCTTGTTCGCTTCGGCTTTCATCTTCTCCGAGATGTAGAATGAGGGCTCAGTTTCTACGATTGGACTAAGTAGGTATTCAAAGAGTTGTATCGCAACCCCTTTGTCTTCGGGATATCTACACTTAGTTAGCAGATCGCCTATGCTATGGTAACGATATACATCAGTGGGAACATCTCTCATTAGTATTGCAACCCACGCAGCAAGTACCTTTGGCTCCGGTCTCTCCTTCGCGTGTGTGATTTGCCCAACGATACGGCGCCAGAACTCCGGATTAAGCTGCTGGCCGTGCTTGTGAATCAGGTTATGTACGGCACCGGATTGTGAACACACAAAACGGGTGCAGATCCAATCCGCCAGAAGTGATTCCGTCTTGGTAAGCTTACACTCAGGGTCAAATAACGATTCGAGAATCTTGTTATTGTCTAGCCAATACAGCCATTCAGGTCGTTCCGCAGACCGACAAAAGAAACGTAACTTGGGAACGTCTTCCAGGCACGCCACAAGATAGTCCTCATTATCTGGTTCCAAAGGTGGGAGACCCTGCGCGATTTCTCTAATTCTTTCTTCATGATCTAAGAGATTAGCCTGAGTGTGTTTTACCCAAGCCCCGATAGCAGCGGATTGTTGGGAATAGAATTCCTTCTTGTCATTTGCAGGACAGACTATGGCTTCTATTCCCAAGTCAGTCCATCTCTCACTTTCATCCTCCTGCGAAAAAGCATACCGACGCGTGTCGGGTGGGAGCGCCCGAGCCAGATACTCCACGATAGGATCATCGTGCCTGTATCCATAAAACAGAACGCTATTGCTTCGAAACATCCCTATCAGGAATCGCCTTGCCCAGCCTTCCGTTAAGTATGCTCGCCCAAAATCCACGTCAGTTAAGACGAGATTTCCCGGATCGTGGCAAACACAGCCGTGCAGATAGACAATTCCCTTGAAACTATCACCTGGCGGCAGAGCCGGCGCATAATACAGCGGCACTCTTTTGCCTCTTTTGGCTTCTGCGACCGTTGTCAGGTGGGGATCGAAATTCGTTGTAATGACTCGAAGCCACTGATCCTGTCCGAACAAGCCAATAACAAGCTCATGAAGTTCGTTGGGTTTTGAATCTGGACTGCCATAGACTTTCGCGGCGAACTCATGAACTTGGTGACCAGCCTTTTTTAACCTGCCAAAGTATTTGTCGATCCGTTCTGCATACTCATCCTCTTTCTTGGCACGCTGCCTTTTGATACCGAACTTTTCTTCAGCTCTAATTGCCAAATCTTCAAAGTTAGGTAAATTAGACGGACTTAGACAGGAAACACCCGCACCAGCAAAGACAACTAACCTATTCTCTTGCTGTTCTAGTATCAATTTATTGGGAATATCCACTTCTTTCGTGAAACGCATCCTCAGACTCTCGCTCCTACATGGTTTTGTGTCTTCACAAGCCTTTGCACTATGATTACCTTATTGCTCATACCTGTCAATTGATTTTTACAAATCCCGCTCAATAACCATAAAAAAGCGGCCCATTGCTGGGCCGCTTTTCTCAGAGGGATCGAGGGATCACAGAAGGAGTTAGGCTATTGTTATTGTTTCATCTGGTCCACCAACCACGTCGTGCTGACGGATTTGGGTCGGGTGATGGCGGTTCCTAAAGCACGGTTCAAAACCAACTGCGAAAGCATACCCATCGAACGCGAGACGGAGAACAGGATCGTATAGTACTCGAATTCCTTCAGGCCGTAATGGAAGAGAATGGCGCCGGAACCGGCGTCGACGTTCGGCCACGGATTCTTGGCCTTGCCGTGCTCCTTCAACACGTCGGGAACGACGGTAAACACACGATCAACCGTCTGGAAGACCGGGTCCTTGGCCATGTACTGCTTACCGAAGGCCCGGAAAGCGTCATAGCGCGGATCGGTGACGCGCAGGACGGCGTGGCCGTAGCCCGGAATAACCTTGCCGCCGTTGAGCGTGTCCCAGGCATACTTGCGGATTTCTTCCTCGGTAGGAACGCCGCCAAACTTGTCCATGGTTTCTATAACCCAGTTGAGGCACTCTTGGTTGGCCAAGCCGTGCAGCGGGCCAGCCAGGCCATTCAGACCGGCGGAGACGGCATAAAAGGGATCGGAAAGGGCCGAGCCGACGGTGTGGCAGGTGTTGGCCGAAACGTTGCCACCCTCGTGGTCGGAGTGCAATGTTAGGTACAAACGCATCATCTTGGCCGTCTCACCCTTCTTGGGCGGCAGGCCGAGCATCTTGACAAAGTCGGCAGACCAGTCAAGCTTCTTGGACGGCTCGATCAGTTCCCCCTTCTTGTACTTGATACGATAGACACCGGCCGCGATGGTGTGGATAGTGCCCATCACTCGCATGGCATCTTCCAGAGTCGGTTCCCAGTATTCCGTCTTTTTCATGCCCTCGTTGTAGCGCTGGCGGAATACCGACTCGTTTTCCATAGCGAGGATGGCGGTATCCAGCATTGCCATCGGGTGCGAGGTCTTGGGCATCGATTTGAGCACCTTCCAGATGTACTTGGGCACCTCGCCGTGCTCCTTGAGTTCCTTCTGGAAGAGTGTGAGCTCGTCGGCCGAGGGAAGCTCACCGATGAGCAGCAACCAGAAGATTTCCTCCGGCAGCTTCTCCCTGAGTTCCATGATCGGTATGCCGCGAATGTACAGCCCCTTGTCCGGCTCAACCACGGAGGTGTCGCAGACCATTCCCTTGACGCCGCGCATCCCGCCGATCGCCTGCGCCACCGAGACCTGAGAAATGACGGTGTCACCGTGTTCCTTGACGAGGGATTTGCGTTCCTCGCGCAGCTTGGGAATCAGGTCGGCCAGTTTTTCCTTCAGTGTTTTGGCCATGTGATACTCCTTCGGTTTAGTTGTTTGATATCAGCGAACATGTTCATTTCATTCCATTCTCAATGTGAATCATTTCACATTCCGGACAGATATATTAAAGCAGCGCCGGGAAAATGTCAAGAGGGTATCGCAAAATTGGGAGGTTTTGTAGCGCTGATGTCAGAATCGCAGCGATCCGGCCATACTTTTGGTTGAAAGTAGCGGCGATTGTCTTTGAAAGAACGGCCTTTCTCCCGAAACGTCTTGACTGCCCGGACAAGTATGATATATCTTAAGCTTGTGAAAAAAATAACCAACTTAAGTTGGGTTAGTTTAGGAGCTTACAATGATAACAAGGCAGCAAGCCCTCGACTACCATAGCCGGGGAAGAAAAGGAAAAATCGAGGTAAATTCCACCAAGCCTTGCCGGACACAGCTTGATTTGTCTTTAGCCTACACCCCCGGAGTGGCTGAGCCGTGTCTGGAAATTCACAAGAATCCGGCTGATGTTTACAAATACACCGCCAAGGGCAATTTGGTAGCGGTGGTATCCAATGGTACGGCGGTGTTGGGGCTGGGAAATATCGGAGCCGCGGCCGGGAAGCCGGTAATGGAAGGCAAGGGGGTGCTGTTCAAGCGCTTTGCCGATATCGATGTCTTTGACATAGAGCTCGACACCGAGGACCCCGACGAGATCATCAAGTGCTGCCAACTGCTGGAGCCGACCTTTGGCGGTATCAACCTCGAGGACATCAAAGGACCGGAGTGCTTTTACATTGAAGAAACCCTTAAAAAGACAATGAACATCCCGGTCTTCCATGACGACCAGCACGGCACGGCCATAATCTCCGCCGCTGCGCTCCTGAATGCGCTTGAAATCGTTGAAAAAGAGATTGACAAAATTCGAGTGGTCTTCTCCGGCGCAGGAGCGGCGGGAATTGCCTGCGCGAAACTGTATTGCTCGCTTGGCGTCAAGCATGAAAACGTGCTGATGGTTGATTCCAAAGGAGTAATGTTCGAGGGCCGGGGCGACAAGTTTAACAAATACAAGGCCGAATTTGTCAGAAAGACCGACTGCCACACGCTGGCCGATGCCATGAAAGACGCCGATGTCTTTGTCGGCGTGTCGGTCAAGGACCTGGTGAGCAAGGAGATGATCAAATCGATGGCTAAAGACCCGATTGTCTTTGCTATGGCCAACCCTGATCCTGAGATAACCTACCCCGACGCCATCGACGCTCGTAAGGATGTGATTATGGCCACTGGCCGAAGCGATTATCCCAACCAGGTGAACAATGTCCTCGGTTTCCCCTTCATTTTCAGGGGAGCGCTCGATGTGCACGCCACCGCCATCAACGAAGAGATGAAAATCGCTGCCGTGAAAGCGTTGGCGAACTTGGCCAAGCAGGATGTTCCCGAGACGGTAGCGCAGGCGTACGAGGTAGATCATTTCAAATTCGGACGGGAATACCTGATTCCGAAGCCGTTTGACCACCGCATCCTCATCTGGGAGGCCTCGGCCGTGGCTAAGGCGGCTATGGAGACCGGCGTAGCCCAGAACCCGGTGGACATCGAGGAGTACAAGCGGGAGCTGGCCGAACGAATCGGCCATGGGCGCAAGCTCATGACGGTCGTATGCGAAAAGGCCAAGCGAAATCCCAAGAAGATCGTATTCCCTGAGGGCGACTCCAGCCGTATCCTTCGCGCCGCTCGAATTATCAGCGACGACGGCATTGCCACTCCTATTCTTCTGGGAAACCCTGAGGTTATCCGGGAGGCGGCCCGCGAGCATGAGGTGGACATTGAGGGAATTCAGATTATCAACCCCGCTACTTCCGACACCCGCCACGAGTACGCTCGACAGTACTACGAGAAGCGCCGACGCAAGGGGATGACACTCGACAAAGCCTCCTGGGTTATGCGTGATCGCACTTACTATGGCGTGATGATGCTGGAGGTGGGGGACTGCGATGCCGTCCTGTCGGGAGTGGACTCGGACTACCCCACCACCATCCGCCCCACTCTGGAGATTATCGACCTGGAAGAAGGGGTCAGCCGCGTCTCCGGCATGTTTGCTATGATTCAAAAGGACAAGGTGTATATGTTCGCCGACACGACCGTGAACATCAACCCCAGCGCCGAGGAACTGGCCGAGATAGCCATCAGTTCGGCCAAGGTAGCTCGGCGATTCAATATCGAGCCGCGAATAGCCATGTTGTCGTTTTCGAACTTCGGGTCGGCGCGGGCGCCGGAGTCTGAGAAAGTGGCGCGGGCAACGGAAATCGTCAAGAAAAAGATGCCCGACTTAGTGATCGACGGAGAGATGCAGGCCGACACCGCTTTGATGCCGGATTACATGAAGCGCCGCTATCCCTTTTCACGACTGAAGGAAGCAGCCAATGTCCTCATCTTCCCCGACTTAAACTCGGGGACTATCGCCTATAAGCTGGCTCAGCGCATGGGTGGTCTGGACGCAGTGGGACCGATTCTGATGGGGCTGTCCAAGCCGGTCCACGTATTACATCCTACTCTCGGTGTTAACGAAATTGTCGACATGGCCGCCATTGCCGTGGTGGACGCGCAAAGGTAACACCCTTCTTTCTCTTGTGATGGGCCGGGGCGATTGCTCTGGCCTTTCTTATATAACGGCGTGACGCGGCAGACGAGGAGAGGTTGTCCAGGCCCGGCCCTGTCGGGTTGTCCCACAAGTGATGTGCATCCGCGTAGGGGGCGACCTTGCGTCGCCCCATTAACTCACCTTTCCCCGCGCCGTCAGGAACCCCTTCCTGACCGCACCAGTGGAGCCGTCACGAAAGGGTTCGTGAGGGCGCATGAAAAACGACGGTCGGTGAAACCGACCGCCGTTCAGACATGTGGCAAACCACTATATTTCTATGAGAGCCAAAGGCTATTCCGGTTTCGTTTCCTCTTCAGATGAGGTCTCAGGTGCGGGTGGGGCGTCGTCTTTGGGAGAATCCTGAACGCCTGCCTCCGAAGTCGGTTCCGGAGGGGTGTCGGGCTCCGGTGGAGTTTCTGCAGGAGGCGCTTCGTCAGATGCCGTGTCCGTCCCCGACGGCTCATCCACGGGAGCCTCACTTACCGGAGCCTCCTCCGATACGGTAGCATCGACCTGCTGTTTCAACTTTTCCGGCATAGCGTCGGCCACGGACTGAGCGGCTTCCACCGGGTGGCTCTGAAGGAACTGATCAAGTTCCACCCGCTCCCGCTTCTTGTAGTAAGCGGTTACCGACAGCACAATCTTGCGCTGGTTGCGGTCGAACTCTATCACCTGAAGCGGCAGTTGGTTACCTTCGTGGAAGACGCTGGTGGGGTCGGTCAGGTCCTTGTGGCCAAGCTGGGTGACTGGTACAAATCCCTCAACGTCACCGTTGAGAGTGACAACCACGCCGCGGTCCAGCACCTTGCAAGCCGTGCCAAGGCACTCGGTTGCGACTGCGTATTTCTTGGCGATCTGAGGCCAGGGATCTTCCTGAAGCTGCTTGAAACCAAGAGAGATACGGCGGTTTTCATGGTCGATCTTGATGATCTTAATGTCGACCCGGTCTCCCTTCTTCATCACCTCGGAGGGGTGCTGCACTCTCCTGGTCCAGGACATATCAGAGATGTGCACCAAACCGTCAATCCCCTCCTCCAGCTCCACAAAGGCGCCGAAAGCGGTCAGGTTGCGAACCTTGCCGGTGAACACCTGACCGATGGGGTACTTCTCGTCGATGGTGAGCCAGGGATCAGGTTCCATCTGCTTGATACCGAGCGATATCTTTTCGTTGTCTTTGTCAACCGACAGTACCACCGCCTCGACTCGGTCATCGGCGTTCATGATCTTTGAAGGGTGTTTGATGTGCTGGGTCCAGGACATCTCGGAGATATGGATAAGCCCCTCAACGCCTTTTTCCAGCTCCACAAAGGCACCATAGTCGGTAATCGAGACCACGCGGCCGGTCACCTTCTTGCCAAGAGGATACTTCTGCTCAACATTCTCCCACGGATAAGGCGTCATCTGTTTCAGGCCGAGTGAGATGCGGGAGGTCTTTTCGTCGAAATCAAGAATCTTGACATCAATTTTGTCACCCAGCGTTACTACCTCGGAAGGGTGACGGATTCGTCCCCACGACATGTCGGTGATATGAAGAAGCCCGTCGACGCCGCCAAGATCGATAAAGACGCCAAAGTCGGTGACGTTCTTGACTATCCCCTGGCGGATTTGCCCGATCGAGATTTCATTCAGCAGGGTTTCGCGCATTTTTGAGCGCTCTTGTTCAAGCACCACCCGTCGTGAAACGACGATATTGCGGCGATTCTTGTTAAGCTTGATAATCCGGAGCTCCATTGCCTCGCTGATGAGAGCATCGAAGTCCGGCACCTGACGGAGCGCCACCTGCGAACCGGGAAGGAAGGCATCGACACCCATGATGTCGACCACCAGACCGCCCTTGATGCGTCGCACCACGCGGCCTTCAATCGTGCCGCCCGAGTCATGAACCTCGCGTATCTTCTCCCAGACCCGCATAAAGTCGGCTTTCTGCTTAGACAGGATCAATTGACCGTTGCTGTCTTCAATCTGCTCAAGGTAGACTTCGAGGGCGTCCCCGATCTTGATGTTCAACGGCAGGCCGAACTCTTCGATCGGGATAATCCCCTCCGATTTGAAACCGACATCCACCAGGACATCATTGCGGGTCACCCCGACCACACGGCCGTTGACGACCTCTCCTTCTTTGATGTCCTTGATGGTTGAGTCGTACATGTCAACCATCGCCTGATACTCTTCAGGCTCATAGACGACGCCCGCAACGTCGGTGATGCGCACCTTTCTCACCTCAGGCTCCACCGGTTCAGCCGGGCGGGCCGCCCGCACCATGGCCTTTTCCACTACTCGTCTGTGACGGGTGGTAACAACTCTTTCACGTTGTTCCTTTTCCGGTCGGACAGCTTCAATGGCGACCGGGCCTGCCGTCTTACTCGTGGTGATTTTGGTTTTGACTGTTTTGGTTTTCTTGGCGGAAGTCGCCTTGCGTCTGGATGGTTTTGTAGTTGACCTTATGGCCGTCGTTTTGGCCTCTGCCATTTACTTTAGAGAACCTCCTTACCTATAAATCCAATGGTCTGGATTTTCCCCCCAAAGAGGGAACCATTAGATGTATTGCTTCATGACACCGGGGTGTTCACGTAGCAGACTTTCTATATAATATAATATCGGAGATTTCCAAATGCTTTTTTGCCTGTTTCTCGTTATTTTTGAGAAGGTTTGCAGTCCGGTTTGACCGAAGGATTCCCGGCTGACGTACTATCTCTCAACTGCCCAAGACGCGCCATCACCGCCTCTGTAATCTTCAGGTAGCCTGCCTTATCGGCTGGAAACGAGGTAACCCACTCAACCGAGAGCGGCTCCCCATAGGTCACTCGCAACTTCCGGCGGCCCATCAGGCATTCGCTAAGTCTATCGGCGCCAGAATGATAGACGGGAACAATCGGGCATTTAGCCTGCCGGGCAATCATACCGACACCAAGTTTCGGGGCCATGAGGTCACCGGTTTTCGACCGCGTCCCCTCGGGGAAAACAGCCAGTCCATGTCCCCGTTTGACGGTCTCTATCGCCATTTCAAGCGCCTTGCGGTCTATTGTCCCCCGCCTGACAGGAATGGCGTTGACCCGCCGCAGGATGGCGCCAAACAGCTTATGGTCGAAAAGCTCTTTTTTTGCAAAGAAATAGATCGCGCGAGGTACCCAGCACCCCACCAAGGGCGGGTCGAAATAGGATATGTGATTACTGGCCAGAATAAATCCGCCTGATTTGGGGACATTTTCCCGACCCGATACCCGGACCCGGAAAACGAACCTCGACAGGATACGGGACAGCTTCCAGCCGCTGAAATAGAGAATCTTCATAACCGCTTGATAACGGAAAGAATCACCGAAATAATGCGATCGACCTGCTGCTCGATAGTGAGATTAGTCGTATCGACAAGAAGAGCATCTCTGGCTTTCGTCAGTGGAGAATGAACCCTATTCGAATCGTACTCGTCGCGCCGCCTGATCTCCGTCTCCTGCTCTTCAAGGCTTGTGCCGGCGCCCATCTTGGCCAGATCCAGCAGACGCCGCTGGGCTCGTTCAGTGATTGATGCGTCCAGATATATCTTCACGTCTGCACTTGGAAAGACGACCGTGGTGGTGTCCCTCCCTTCGGCCACCAACGAGCCGCGTTTACCCAACTCACGCTGTTTAGCCACAATCGCCTCACGGACCTTTTTGTGCGCCGACACCTCCGAAACGTGAGCGGTAACTTCCGGGGTTCTAATTTGCTTTGAGACGTCAACGCCGTTGACGAAAGTCCGGTTAAGACCATCACGATTATCAAACCCGAGGCAAAGTTTGCGAGCCGCCGTTGCGAGCTTTTCACCGTCAGAGGGAGAGATGCCGTTTTTCAGGGCGAAATATGTCAGCGCCCGGTACATGGCGCCGGTGTCCAGGTAGTAAAACCCCAACCGCTCAGCAAGTAGTTTAGCGGTCGTTGACTTTCCCGCCCCGGCCGGTCCATCAATAGCGATTATCTTGCCCTGCAGTCTGGTCAGTTTATACTTGACGTCGGCCATGCGACCCATTTTAAACTATACCGCTTCAAAAGGCAACGGGAAAATAGCGACAGACAAACCTTATCGTGAAGGGTGAAAAAGGAGGTGTATTCACGGGAAGTATGCTTTCTCTGGAAACTGGATCACCCAACAGAAATGTGGACGTTGGGGTATGCAATCTCCGATCGGGATTCGACAGAGCGCGGATAGATGCAGAAGATAACTTACTTACTCACGGTCGAATCAACGACTATCTCCTCCGACTGGGGAATACCGAACCATTTAACATGTATCTCGCGAAACCGACCACTATGTTTGATTTCTTTAAGGGCTTTGTTGATATTCTCCAGCAACTGTCGCTTGCCTTTGCATACGGCGATTCCATAGTGTTCGGTGGAAAGAATCTCACCGACAATCTTGGCCGTGCCGAGCTTTTTAATGTATGATTTGGTGGTGGGGAAATCGTTCAGGACCACGTCCAGGTTACCGTTGGACATATCGATAAAGGCCGCCCCGATGTTGTCAAAGGAGTAGACGTGAAGTCCTTCCATTCTCTTGGCCATCATTTCCCCGGTCGTTCCAAGCTGGACGCCGACCTTCTTGCCTATCAGATCGCCGACGCCGCTGATGGTGGTATCGTCAAGCGGCACGGCTATAGACTGCCCGGCCAGGTAATAAGGATCGCTGAAATCAATCACCGCTGCCCGCTGGGGGGTAATAGTCATGGCTGAGATTACGACATCATACTTCCCACCGGTCAGGCCGGGAATGATGCCGTCGAACGCCGTGGCAATGAACTGCGGCTTCCAGCCGTTAAGCTTGCAGATTTCTGTGATCAGGTCGATATCAAAACCTGCCGGCTGGCCAGTGGCGGGATTGATGCTCTCGAACGGCGGATAGGTGGCGTCAGTGCCTATCCGCAAAACAGTCCTTTCTCCGCTGCGCTCTGTTTCCTTTTTGCCGCCGCAGCCAAATACCAGAGGCAGCAAAAGCAAAAGTATAATCGTTTTTTTCATACTCTCCTTGTCATCTATTCAGAAACTGGAGGCAAAGAACAGAACTCCAAGCAGTTTGTCAACATCTTTGTTAAAGCAACGACAATGAAATGGGCGACAGTAAGTCGTTATCCGAAAACAGACTGTACGGGAGCTGGAGTTTATGAATAATACGGGTTCGGTAAATATATTTGCTAAAAGGTTACCAATGCGGCTCCCACGCGTTACCGCCGGTAACCTCTTGCTTCCTCCGGATAAAGATCGCGAAACTAAGATTTTGAGACGGCCTCCTTACAATGGGTTCACCGGTAGAATCTGGTTTATCTCTCTTCAAGCGGTCGTCTACCCCCTATCGTACATCATTCCTCAATCTTCTTCTTCACCCAACTTTCCAACCCACCCACGACAATCAATTCCTGCGCCGCGGCTCCCATCGGGCTGACACGATACTCCTTGCCGTCAGCAGTTAGCGTCGCCTTAGTAAAGTCGATTGTTGCTTTTATGTTAGTTACAACGGTCAACTTGTCAGTGCCAAACCTCTCCTTCAGATCACGAATCAGTTCCGGTGCTTCAATAGCAAGAAAGCCGTTATTCAAGGCGTTGCGCTTATACGTTTCGCTGAACGACCCGGCCAGTACGAGACGAATACCACGATACTTGAGCGCCGTGGCCGCTTGCTCACGGGAGGAGCCCGTGCCGAAGTTAAACCCGCCCACAAGGATGTCACCCTCTTTGACCAGCTTAGCGAACTCCAGGTCGTAGTTTTCCATCACCACTCCGGCCTGCTGTTCGGGCGTGAAGTCGTCGATGTAGGTGTACTTGCCGGGATAGATGCCGTCGGTATTGAGATTGTCCTGACAACAGTAGATAAGGTCACCAGTTACTTTTATGGGAAAACCGTCTATCATGGTTCTTGCGGCCGTGCTGACATCAGGCCTTTTGTTGACCCTAATCTCGCCAATGGTATCGCCAGCCACTACATCTTCCGGCCACGTGATATAACCCGCAATGGCCGATGCCGCTACTACCGCCGGTGAGGCCAGGTACGCCTCGGCACTGCGCGAACCCATCCGCCCCTTGAAATTGCGGTTGGTGGCCGAGATGCCCACCTCACCGTCCTGCAGCAGTCCTTTCCCCAGCCCGATACAGGGACCGCATCCGGGCGGAAGGGGAATAGCTCCAGCGTCCAGAAGCGTCTGCCAGTCACCCCGCCGTTCGCTTTCGGCCTGTACTTCATTCGAAGCGGCAGCGATGTAAAACTCGACCCCCTCCGCCACCTTTTTGCCGCGTACAACCTGCGCGGCCGCGGCCAGGTCGTCGACACGGCTGTTGACACAGGATACGAGATAGGCTTTGTGAATCTTGACCTTCCTTTTGCGCATCTCTGCAACCGACGTCATGACTTTGACATGATTCGGGCCGGAAACGTGCGGGCTGACCGAGCCTAAGTCCAGCACCAACTCCCTGGCGTAAAACGCATCATTATCGGCCTGCAGACTGTTCTGTTCAAGTTGCTCCAGGCGTTGCTTGTTGAGACGGGGATGCTCGCCGTTCCCGTCTTCGTCCGACGGTACCCCAGCCAGTCCTCGATTTTCAATGAGTGAGATTCGTTTTCCTAACCAGTCGATTGTTACCGCATCTACAGGGAAAATGCCTACCAGCGCGCCCCATTCAGTAGTCATATTGGCAATGGTCAGTCGATCATCAATGGTAAGAGTGGTCACGCCGCTACCCACGAACTCGACGGCATGATTAAGGACTTCATCTTTGTTGAAGAATCCGCAGAGGGTCACGATGACGTCTTTTCCCGTTACCCCAGCCTTGAGCCTTCCCCGCAGTTCGACTCTGGCCACCGGCGGCACCTGCCACCAGGTGCGCCCGGTTGCCCAGATAGCTGCCGCGTCAGTCCGCACTATAGGTGTGCCCAAGCACCCCAGGCCACCGTACATATTGGAGTGGCTGTCGGAAGCCACCACCATCGTGCCCGGCCAGGTGTAGCACTCCTCGCACATGATTTGATGCCCGATACCCCGTCCGGCTGGATAAAAGTCAACACCCATCTCGCGGGCGAAGGCTTCAATCCTGGCGTATTTAGCCAAATTCGCTTTGCTGGTGTCTTGAACATTGTGGTCGAGGGTAAACACCGGCTGCCGCGGGTTGGCTATCCTGGCGGCGCCAATGCTTTTGAACTTGGGGATGACTGCCCCGGTGTTGTCGTGTGTCATCACATGAGCGGGTCGAATGGAGAGGTAGTCGCCACTGGACACGAGGTGTCCTTTTTCCAGCCCGACCGCGTACTTCTGGGCGATCTTTTCCACCAGGCTCTGGCCGCAAGAATCGGATTTGTTTGCCACTAATATGGTTCCTTTCTACTCCTAAGGCATCGCCTTTTGTGGGTGGTGGATGCCCCAAGGTTGTCTCAAAAGAGTAGGAGACTCTAAAGGCTGTGACATAAGTTCACTGTTCGGTCGGGTCTTGCCTTTGGCTTGCCAAAGGTGTGACCTGACCAAAGATGTACTCCTTTGTATGTATGCTCTTCCAAAACTACTCGTCGGGTCACACCCCCGACTTCGTCGTGGGCAAGACCCAACGAAACACTGCAAACGGTCTTTTGGCACAACCTCCTCCGACTTCTACCATCCATAATAATACAAATCTCTAATTGTCATGCAACAGTTAACATGGTTTCTACCCATAGCTTTTATAGGTCGAGTTCCGAGTCCGCCTTTGGCGGGTGACCTGAGATACCTTTCCGATTTCGGGCACAGAAGTTAAACCCGTCTACGTCAATGGTACTGCCCGCCAGGGCGGGTGAGAGAGCAGAAAGCTGCCGGGGTTATATGAACTCCCCAATCACACAAGTGGTTGGGGGTTTTTACTGTTCTTATCCAACGGAGACACTTGACAGCTTCAGGCCATTGGTTATTATGAAAAAACAGATTGGAGACATTAAGGCGGAGGAGTATATTATGACAATATCGGAAAGGCTGCTAGTTCACGAGTATTTCCCACGTCCTGCTGATGAAATCCCTTTCGGCGACATGCTTAACAGTATTTTCTTCCATCCCCCGCAGGGCGGCCTGGACTATCCTTTACACGGTCCAAATGTTATCCGTTTTGTTGAAGCGTTGGTCGACTGCAATCTTAGAGACTCCGGTATCTTAAGGGAAGATTATGGGGAGGCTCGGCGTGAATACCATCAGTACTATCCTAAAATCTTGGAAGCTATGGGCATCGACTCACCTGCGCAAGCGAGAAGAGTAACTGATCTTCTGAAGGTAGCCGCTCTGTATCATGACATTGGGAAATGTATTCGCAGGGAAAACCACCCTCTGATTGGTGCTAATCTGATTCGTAACTTCGACGAAAACCAACGTAAAGACTTAGTGGATCTCCTCGTGTATGACAATGATCCAGCGACTGGAGAAGCAAAACACAATCGCTTCACCCTAATTTCCTCGATTATTCAGCATCATGATAAGTTTGGTGTAGTAAATACTGGAGAGGGTGCCCTCCCGATTTTTAGTGATATTCTATATTTTGCTGGTGATAAAAGTGACTTAGAAGGAATAAAGAAGAACGTGACTTCGGTAATGTTGCTTAATCTAGCTGACATTGCCTCTGTCATCCCCCTTGATGAGAAGACACTGGAGCAAGCATCCAAAATAGCTGCTAACGTAGGCAAACTCCGTCGAGACGAGAGCCGTGACGAGGAGTTTGCTGACAAGAATGAAAACAAGCTTTTAACCATGCTTCAGACAATGTGCAAAGAGTCTGATACCTGTATGGGTTTACCCCTTCGCAAAGTTGAAAGAGTACTTAGTGATTGGAATATCCTTATCAATGCCATAGACGATGTTCGAGGAGATCGTGTTCAGTTGAAAGTTCGCCTAATGGAGCTTGAGCGCAATCCGTCAAGGTCAATTCGCCGAATACATCGCTTGTTACAAGAAACTTCCGAGACGACCAATGCTGGCTGTTTGAAGGATTATATTACTCCTACATCCGTGGAGGCGGTACTTGTTGGCATACTCGGTGCGCATCAGTTTCAAACATTCTGTGAACGGCTGGCGACAGTTGTCAAATTTGACTACGGTCTCCCGTTTTTTGAAGCTGTTTTCTGCGCTTGTGTGAGAAAAGAGATTCACACTGATTACAAGCTTCCGGATAATATTAAATGGGAAGCCAGTTGGAGAAAACTTAAAGACTCTGAACCGGATGAGGTCAATGAGGTCAAGAAGTTATCCCACGACAGAAAGTCAGAAATCACAGGCAAAATAACCACCTTATTTGTAAGGATATTAGAGAGCCTTATTACAAGGTACGAAGGTGTTCTTGACTATACCTCTTCAAATCCGAGAAGATTCGGATTTCAAATGAGGAACTTAACAGGTGACGAAAAGATAAGGGACACCATTATAGATTTTTTGTGTCTCAAGGATTACAAAGACCCCATTGCACTCAAATGGATTGCCGATGAGGTTACCATTTGGTCTCTGGATTGAGCCGGTAGCCCACCCAATGGGCGGGTTCTTTGTGATAGGCTGCGACCCATGCCGGGGCAGATGTGGACATCTGCCGCCCACGAAGAATGGCAGAAGCACAAAGGCTTCTGCCATTCTTCTGCCGCTTACGAACGACCCTACAAGGACTGTCGCCGTCGGCATTTTTAACTTGCCTCACACTGGCTGCCGGAACTTACTTACGGTTATGCCGCATCGAGTGAAACAGTCGCGTTCGTTCTTAACCCCGCTGGCCGAGAACTTTGTTCGGCGGCTGGCCAGCACCGATAAGCGGCTGAGGCGGAAGGCGATTAGATATGGCTTCTGGATACTCGGTTTATTGTTTTGCTATTCCCTCATGGTCGGCACCTACAGCCTCCCTCGGATCGCACGCCTGGAGCTGGAGAGGAGGGCATTGATCGAGGCTAACAGACAACTCACCATTGAGCTAATCGATGCCGCCAGAATAAGAGAGATGCTCAAAAGCGACCCCGGCTACATCGAACAGATAGCTCGCACGCGCTATCGCATGGTCCGCCCCAACGAGACGATATACCGTTACCGCGGCCAGTGAAAAAATGGCTCTGGAGAAAACCGAAGCCGTCATCCTGAGATCGTCCAACTGGTCGGAATCATCGCGGACAGTTGAGCTGTTCAGCCGCGACTTCGGCAAGATCACCCTGGTCGACAAAGGAGGACGGCGCTTCAAGTCAAAGCGGGGACGGTTGGTGCCGTTCGCCCGGCTGGAGATTACCTTCTACAAGTCGGAAAAGGCGACCGCGGGGTATGTCTCCGAGACGGACCTTATCGAGCTGTTCGGCTTTGAGAAAGAAGGGACAATGGGGCGGCTGGCCTATGCCTCAGCGGCGTGTGAACTGCTGCATCATCTGCTTTCGGACGAACAGCCTCAGCCCTCGCTGTACGGCTTCTTTATCACGTTCCTTAAGCTGACCGATACCGCCGAGAAAGGATCCTTGCCGCCTTTGTTTCTTGCCTTTTTCCTGCATCTGTTGACTCAACTGGGTTACCACCCGTCACTGGCCAACTGCGTTGGCTGCGGCAAGCCAATGGAAACACCCGAGGCTAAGACCGGGGAAGTGCTGTTCTGCCCGGAGCGGGGCGGGGTCGTGTGCGCCACTTGCAAAACAGCCGGAGATTACTATATTCCCCTCTCTCGTGAGAGCTCCGTGCACCTGGCGGCGCTGCAAAACGCCTCGCTCAGCGAAGCCGCAGGCGTGCCGATAGGGTACAGGGAAGTGAGTTGCCTCCTGGAGGTGCTGATCAAGTTTGTAAGCTACCAGACGGGTGTTGTTTCGCGTTTGAAATCACTGGAGTTCCTCGAAAAGTTGAAAAACAGTCATCAGGCGAACGGAAAAGGAAACAGGCAGACATGAGCGCAAAGAAAGACACCAACGACCTCATGGATAAACTGGTCTCGCTGTGCAAGCGGCGCGGGTTCGTTTACCCTTCCTCGGAAATCTATGGCGGCCTTGGCTCCTGCTGGGACTACGGCCCTCTGGGGGCGGAATTGAAACGCAACCTGAAAAACTTCTGGTGGGACGCCATGACCAACCGCCGCGATGATATCGAGGGACTCGATGCTGCCATATTGATGCACCCGCAGGTCTGGCATACCTCCGGCCACGTGGCGGAGTTTCATGACCCGATGGTCGATTGCAAAGTCTGCAAAGCCCGCTTTCCAGCCGACAAACTGGCCGAGAGCCGCTGTCCGTTGAAGCCGTCCAAAACGCCTCTGGAATGCGGCGCTGAATTCACCGAAGCGAGACAGTTCAACCTGATGTTCAAGACCTTTATGGGGCCGGTGGAAGAGGACGCCAGCGAGGTTTTCCTGCGGCCGGAGACGGCACAGGGGATGTACGTCAATTTTCTCAACGTGAAAAATTCCTCGCGGCAGAAAATACCGTTTGGAATTGCCCAGATCGGCAAAGCCTTCCGCAACGAAATCACCCCCGGCAATTTTATCTTCCGCACCCGTGAGTTCGAGCAGATGGAGATGCAGTTTTTTGTGCATCCCTCTGAAGATGAAAAGTGGTTTGAATACTGGCGCGAGCAACGCTGGCAGTGGTATGAAGAGCTGGGAATCAAACCCGGCAAACTCCGCTGGCACCAACACGGCGACCAAGAGTTAGCCCACTATGCCAGGGAGGCCTACGACATTGAATATGAGTTCCCGTTCGGCTGGAAGGAGCTGGAGGGAGTTCACAACCGCACCGACTTCGATTTAAGCCGTCACATGGAGGCGACCGGCAAGGACATGGGATACCGAGACGAGCGATTCAGTGAAAAGTTTATTCCGTACATTATCGAAACCTCCGCCGGATGCGACCGGACGCTTTTGACGTTGCTCATAGATGGTTATGACGAGATGGAGATTAAGGGAGAAAAGCGCGTCTTCCTGCGCTTATCACCCATAGTAGCGCCCATAAAAGTAGCGGTGTTCCCGCTCGTCAAAAGAGACGGGATGCCGGAGTTTGCCGAGAACGTCTACCATGAACTGAAGAAGCGGTTCAAGACTTTTTACGACGTCTCGGGCGCCATCGGTCGCCGCTATGCCCGCATGGATGAAGCCGGCTGTCCCTATTGCGTAACGATCGATGGCCAAACGCTTGCCGACGAAACGATGACCGTTCGTGAGCGCGACACGATGGAGCAGGTGCGCATGAAAACGTCGGATTTGATCACGTTCCTGGAGGAAAAGATCAAGGGGTAGGTGATATGGTTGCCCCGATAGAATAGGGGAAGAGTTGACTTACAGGGTGAGGTGACTACCTTAACTATATGCGCAACGCTGTTCTTTTGCTCTTAGGCATCATAATCCTCTATCTGTTGTCGTCCCTGGTACTGCAAGGCATCTACGGTCCATCATACGGTTTTCTACAGGGGGAGGATCGGTGGATGCCCGATGGCCAAGGGGGGTGGGTAAGGCACGGCAATCCCGCAAGCCCTCAGCCGCAGGTGCCGGGCGTGGATGTTCCCCTTATGGTACGATATGTTCCAATTTTTCTGCCGGCCATTCTTTTGTTCCTGTTTATGTTTACCCCCCTCAGAAAGTATGTCGATCGCTCCGGGACCGAATCGGAGAAGCCGCCTGAGCTAGACGGCAATCAGAACAGCCAGGAGTAAGTAACGCATGAGTCCGCCTGCATAGGTAGTCGGCTTGTAGGTATCCTGCTCCGCCATTGCCGGGGCCGAGGGACGCGCGCATTGTAAAGCCGGCAACGCCGGTTGCGGATTGATCGGGAATAGGCTATCTTCGCCGGCAAATCGACAAACGGAAAGGACAGGTGAATGAAAGATAAGCGCAACGAGATTCTGGCCCGCCTGCTCATTGACTACTCGGTCAAACTCCAGGCCGGTGAAATCCTCTATCTTGAAATCAAGGGCAAAGAGGCGCTCGAGTTGGCCAAGCAAGTCATCCGGATTGCCACCGAGAAAGGGGCGGTCCCGTTCTGGTATTACAATGATGAATCGCTCATTCGTCAGTGGGTTCACTCAGCCGATGATGACCAGTTCAAGAAACAGGCCGAGCTGCACCTGGAGCTGATGAAACGGGCGGACGCCTATATCGGCCTGCGCGGCTCGGACAATCCGTTCGACCTGGCCGACATCGATTCCAAGCAGATGGACAAGCAGAAAACCCTCTTCTACAAGCCGGTGCATCTCGAAGAACGGGTGAAACGGACCAAGTGGGTGGTGCTGCGCTACCCTAACAACGCCATGGCGCAGCTTGCCGAGACCTCCCAGGAGTCCTTTGAGGACTTCTATTACGAAGTCTGCTGCGCCGACTACGCCAAGATGTCCAAAGCGCAGGATAAGCTCAAGGCTCTCATGGAGGCCACGGACAAAGTCCATCTCAAAGCGCCCGGCACCGATCTGACGTTCTCGATAAAGGGCATTTCCTGCGTCAAGTGTGACGGCACGCGCAATATCCCTGATGGCGAGGTGTACACGGCGCCGGTGCGGGAGTCGGTAAACGGCACTATCAGGTACAACACTCCTTCCCTGTATGAGGGCGTGGTGTACAACGGCATCTCTCTTACATTTGAAAAGGGGAAAGTCGTCAAGGCGACGGCTGACAGTAACGTCGAGAAGTTGAACAAGATACTCGATACCGACCAAGGCGCCCGCTACGTGGGCGAGTTTGCCATAGGTGTTAATCCCTTCATCCTGCACCCGATGAAAGACACCCTGTTCGATGAAAAGATTGCCGGCTCCTTCCATTTCACTCCCGGCCAGTGTTATGACGAAGCTCCCAACGGCAACCAGTCGGCCATTCACTGGGACCTGGTGCTGATACAGCGCCCTGACTACGGAGGGGGTGAAATATGGTTTGACGACAAGCTGATTCGCAAGGACGGTGTCTTTACCGATCCGGAGTTGGAGAAATCTTTTTCGGCGGAGAACCTCCGGTCGAGCGAGCTGTAGTAGACGGCACCATGTTTGGCTGCCATGGTTCGACTCCGCTCACCATGACTGGATAATTTCGGAGAGAGTAGATGTGGAGAGGTCGTCCCAAAAGTGCCGGGAACCCGCGTAGGTGGCGGCCTTGTGTCGCCACAAGCCCTTGCACTGGACGGAGGCAAGCCCCGTCTCTACGCGACTCCATCAACTTATGAGACAGCCTCTAAACATCTGTCGCCCACGAAGCTGGAGTAGGCGGTACCATGGTGGCAATCTCAATAAAAGGGACTTGTCCCCGAAAAGGGACTTGTCCCCGCCGACATAGAAAGCACCCGGAACGTCGCCCTGAGCGGAGTCGAAGGGTGATACGCAAGAAGCGGCACCGAGATACCCTGCTATGAAAAAGGCAAACAGCAGACACAGACAAAGAGCGGGTGCGCTGCCGGAGCCCGGGAACAATGTCTGCAGGGCTGCTCTTGTCGCCTTAGCAGCCGTCATCGGCCTGCATATCGTAGGTGTTCTTTTCCCCTCTTATAACACCTGGGGTTTTCATTACTGGAGCCTCTTGCCCCAACCTTTGGCCTTTGGCATCCTTGCATTGGCGCTGCTGCTTATTATCCCTCCTGTGAGTTCTGCCCTGACAGCTTTTGTTGTACGACTCTTTGGTCCGCTGATTAGCTTTTTGCGAAAAGGCAGGCGAACCGTCCTGGTTGTCGCCATATCGCTGCTGATGTTCGCCGTGCTGTTTATCTTCCGCTCCAGAGCGCACGTCTACGGCGACGGATTCTTCATACTGGGAGCAGCGGCCGACCCCGAGGGACTAAAGCTCCTGGGACAGTCATATCTTCAGGTGCTCTCTATGATACTGTATCACTTCTCCGTTCCCGGATTCGGGTACGCTTTTGGGTTGACGGCGGAAACCGCCTTTGCAATTGTCAACTGCATTGGCGGCGTGGTGGGTATCTGGGCCCTGTATCGAATATCCTGTTTGCTCACTATAGATACGGCTCGCCGCTGGTTTATCTTTCTGGGCTCCCTGACAAGCGGCGCTGTGATCCTTTTTTTCGGATACATCGAGCACTACACCTGGGCGACCTCGCTAGCGCTATGGGCGCTGTACTTCACGATCCGGCACGTCCAGGGGCATAAAAGCGCAGGAAAGGCATTCCTGTTCGGACTCCTGGCAGCCGGGTTCCATCTGATCGTGTTGCCGTATCTGGCGATCGTAATAGTGTCAATCAGCATTAAAAAATCGTCCTTTGACAAGCTGCTGTTGGCGACACCCTTTGCAATGCTCTTTGCGGCTATTATGCTTGGGTCCGTGGGGCTCGCCGTTTTGGTGCAGCTAACCAAACTGCCGGACGTGTTTGTTCCACTGTGGCCCCTTCCCGATAACCCATATTGGGCTTTGTCCTGGGCTCACCTGAAAGACGTTTTCAACCAGGCGATCCTGGTGGCGCCCCTTGGTGTTGCCTTTCTGATCTTATACTTTTTTGCAAAACGGCCGGGCTCCAGCGCACCTACCCCTGAAGGACGAATCCTTGCCGGTGTTTCACTACTTACTTTTCTTGCCTCCTTCTGGATCGATCCTGAGCTCGGAGCCGTGCGCGATTGGGATCTTTTGTCGTTTTATGGATTCCCCCTGTCATTGTGGGGTCTATATCGTCTGACTCGGATGACTCCCCGCACTCTGTCTCTGCATACCCTAATCATCCCGGTTGTCATTACGGGAATGATTCATCTGTCGCCCAACCTGCTTGAAAAGACCAACCTCAAAACTGCTACCCTTCACCTGGACCGGATGCTGTGGGACTCTCCCCAGTATCAAGTCAATTATCAAAAGGCGTTGCGGGCCATGGTATGGGGTACGATCCTCCGCGACTCTGTCGACGAACCGGAGCTTGCCGTCAAGTATTTCAGGCGCCGTCTTGCCGCTGACACAACCTGCACAACTTCCTGGTTCTGTATCGGGGACTGGTTTATCAGCCGGAAGGAATACGACTCGGCGGCGTTCTACCTGCGCCATATGGCTTCCCTGAATCCGTTCAACACCGGGTACCTGCTCAAGCTGGCTGTCGTTGAAGCTGAGGCGCGGAATTATGGTATTGCTCAGGCGATCATGCGGCAATGTGTATCCCTTGCCCCGGAGGACTATCGGTTTCAGTTGGCTGCCGGACTGATTGCTTCCGCGGCCGGAAACAAGGATGAAGCCCTGGTCTATTACCGGACGACTCAACAGCTGGCTCCGGATGCCGATGGTCTGGCGCTGAATATGGGGCTGCTCTACTCGCAGTTGAAACAGTACGACTCGGCCTATGTTTACCTGAAACTGGCCCGGGAAAAGTCACCCCAGAATGAATCGATCTACCGACCCCTGCTTCTCGCGCAAATCGCTCTGGGCAAACTCGACGAAGCCGGTCGGACCTTTGAGTTCTATCGACGGATGTTTCCAGGCACTCCCGGATTAGAGAGTCTTCTGCCTGAGAAACGGAAGCCGTGAACCGGGGAGAGGCATTATACATCCCGTAGTCAAGCGGCTTGACAGAAAACTGTGTCCGGCTTAGCTTGCCCGTGATATGAGCCAACGAATAGTCCAGGTGGATGCCTTTGCCGACCGGCCGTTTGCAGGCAATCCCGCCGCCGTCTGTATATTAGAAGGTCCTGCTGAGGAAACCTGGATGCAGCAGATAGCCGCCGAAATGAACCTATCGGAAACGGCCTTTCTTTTCACCGAGGGCGATGGGTACCGACTGCGCTGGTTTACCCCCACCGTCGAAGTTGAGCTGTGCGGCCACGCCACGTTGGCCAGTGCCCACGTCTTATGGGAAGAAGGACACTTGCGACCGGAGCAAGAGGCGCGATTCTATACAAAAAGCGGACTGCTTACTGCTAACAGGGCTGATGATCTGATCAAAATGAATTTCCCCGCTCAACCGGTGGCGCCCTGCGACGTTCCGCCGGAGCTGCTCAGGGCGCTGGGAGTCAAGGCCGTCTTTGTGGGAAAGAGTCAGTTCGATTACCTGGTGGAGGTTGACTCGGAAGCGGCTGTTCGAAACTGCCGGCCCGATTTCGTCAGTCTGGGGCAGTTGTCCAGAGGGACAATTATCACCAGTCGGGCTGAGGGAGGCAGGTACGATTTCATTTCGCGTTTTTTTGCGCCCGCGGTGGGTATCAATGAGGACCCCGTGACCGGCGCAGCCCACTGCCAGCTTGGACCGTACTGGTCGGCCAAAATGAAAAAGCGCGATCTGGTCGCTTATCAGGCATCGGCACGCGGGGGCGTAGTACATGTTCGCGTTGAAGGCAACCGCGTTATTCTCAGCGGCACAGCCGTGACGGTAATGCATTGCGAGTTGGTCTGAGCATCTCGTCTTAGCCCACCCGGCGGATTAGTGATTTGGGGAGGGGCTGTAGGCAAAATGGAGAAGGAAAGGTAGACCTCCAGATTCCCCTCCAAACAAGTTTGTAGGGGCCACCCGTCGATCTCCTGACTGGTAGATAGCAGGTCTGTTCCAGACCTTCCCTACAAAGTACTGCCCCGGAGATTCAGAAGTGGCACGCCGTCATGAATGACATGCGTAAGAAAGCAGATATTTCCCCAATTTGAAGTAGCGGCGGATGTTGGTCATTGTAAATGATAAGCCAATGATCTCAGCGGCTCAAGAGCAGATGGGAAAACGTGTCGAAACTGCATGTGTTTCGACCTAAGTCCTCCCAGATCCCTTAAGCTTGCTCAGCAGCATCACCATTCCAATGTAGATTCCTATGAGACCTAACAGTCGCAGTGGTGTCGTCTTAATGCCTTGGCCAATATGGAGGATCGCTAAACTCACAAAAAACCAAACTGACAGCCGGTTGCGCCAGAAACTGTTTGTGCTCTTCCGGACCTGGCGCCAATACACCATTATCGCCAAGAATGGGATTGTAAGTATCAACAAGTGGTGTGACTCCGACATAGGAAACGTGAGCGGTATGATGCTCACGACTGTTGCGAATGTAGCAAACTTAGAGAAACTGTCAGCCCTGTCGATTGTTCTTCTGGTGATGAGCAGCACGGGGGCAAACAAGCCCAGAGCAAGAATACCCACCGCGGCAATCTTCAGCGGTGGATACCAGTGAATGCCCCACACGTAACTGACCGTCGAAATCACAGAAAAGGATTTGAAGCCGCCCTCAAAGTCCGACCCGGTGATTTGAGGCATTACCTCAGTTATGAAGTATCTGTAATAAGCAAGACTCTCATTGTTTATTAAGCATGGTATGGCGAAGGTGAACAAGACCACGAACAGGAGGAAGTAAACCACCGTGCGATACTGATAGCCAAAAACGACAAACAGCAGACAGAGTCCGGGCGCGATCTTCAACGAAGTTGCCACTGCCAGAAAAAGGGCTGCCCAAACGGACCGCCTTCGTTGAAGCATAAAGAAATAACCCGCGGTACATCCAAGCACAAACAGGTTCACCTGACCATTGAGAAACTCATCCTGCAAAAACGGATGAACGAGAAGGATCAACACCGATACGAACAGAAGGTTTTGTTGGGTCCCCACTTTACCTGCTTGAACGCCATTCAAATATCGTAGTGAAGTAAAAATCGTCAGAAAAAATGCAAAGTATGAAAGCAACGACCAGCATGCCGCGGTGAACGATTTGGAAAGATACCCAGATTGCAGAAAAGTAAAGGGATAGCTGACAACAACCAGAAAAAGGGGGTAAATGTAGCGTCTGACCTCGGCCGTGTATGGATTTTCCCCGCTGAAAAACCAGCTCGAAGCCTTCAGGTATGACGTAAGGTCGTTGCCGCCAACATAGTTGTGATTTCTTATCGACTGGTAAAAAAAGAGGATAATCGACGCAATGCCAAAGAACAGGATGATGAATCTGACGATCTGGCCAATCCTACGGTTTCTCCCTACGCACATCATTGCAGTATATATCGAACGGGGTCCAGCATCAACTCCGAAACAAGCTCATGAAATAACCGGGCTAGCCGTTGATCTCCTGATTGGTAGATGGCAGGTCTGTTCCAGACCTTCCCTACTAAGACTTGATCATCAGGATGATAGAAGACGCTCAAGTATCTTGCTCACCACTTCTACGTTCACAGCATTGCCGAGTGCTTTTACAGCCGCGCCACCAGAGGGCAAATGTTTCAACTTGTCCATCGACTGGAGCCGCGCGCACTCTCGAACGGTCATATATCGTCTCTCCCAAGCAATTATCGGAACTTGTGAAGTTGTCATCGCAACCAATGATGGTGAAGTAGTCGGTCTCTTGACACGGACGCCAGATGCTCTAAACTGAATCACCTTGTCCCAGAGCGTACGGGTCTCCCCTTGGCAATTCCATTCAAGTTTCTGCAGGCTGGGTGGAAATCTGAGTATGTCAGGTAGCCACTCATCAATCCAACTCGCATGCCTTTTGTACAGATCCCTGTTCTGGCTGATGAAAGTTTGCTTCCACTTGGGGAAGGCTCCCTCTTCTGCACGGCCATGACTGGGCACTAGTTCAAGGATTTCTTGGCGGAATTTGTGATTCAACGGAATACCGAAGCTTCCGGTTGATCGTCTAAGCTTTGGCAGTCGTTGCTTATAGAGTGAATCTCCATTCATGGGATAATCGGCCCCGAATTCCATAGACCAGATCGGGAAAGATGGAAGCTTCTCGTCTGATGGAAATTGCCGTATAAACGCATCCCACACGTTCAAACAGTCTACCACCTGTGGGCTAAGCGGAACAGCATCGTCTGGGTTGTTGTCGAGCACGTCACGAATGGAGAGTTCAGAACCGTCCGTTTCAGGCTCAGGGAACCTGAACCCGTTCAACTGCCCAAGCCGACCTACCATGTACATACGTTCACGAATCTGCGGAATACCGAATCGGTGTGGTGAGAGTTGGATATAGCGAACGTCATATCCGAGGTCTCTCAATGCCTCTTCTACACGACGATACGTATTCCCCTTGTCATGTCTAACGAAGTGAGCTACGTTTTCTAGCAATACGAATCTAGGTTTGCGCTTCTCTAGTATTTCTATCACATTGAAGAATACGGTCCCTCGGATTGTGTCTTTCCAGCCTTCTTGTCCTCCCGCTTTCGAGAAGGGCTGGCACGGGAAACCTGCACATAATAGGTCATGGTTGGGAACGGAAGAAGGGTTGATTTCACGGATATCACCAAATGGAGCATATCCGAAATTGCGCCTGTATAATTCTCGCAACCCTTCATCAATCTCGCACGCAAACACGCACTCTCCGCCATACTTCCTGGCGGCCAAGTGAAATCCGCCCAATCCGGCAAACAGATCACAGAATTTCATTTGCGAATCAATTCGTTACATCTTCGAGCTTCTGTTGAACCCAAAACTGGATCTCAGATTTGAGTTGGACATCCTGAATGCCCATACCAAGGAAGTTAATCAGCCGAATCCTATCGACGATCAAGCCCAAGTCCCTGTTCTTATCGTGCCAGTACCGATCTACAACACCCGGCACAGCAAACGCCTTTACGGGATCAACAGACCAATGGATATACTGTATCCACGCACTCCACGGAACTGGTTGTTTGTCAGCCCAATTTAGTCCCGCAGCGCATTGAACGAGGAGCACAATTTTGCCACTCCTACCGTCGTTGAATGGTTTCCAGCAAACCACATCCAGGCCTCGGTCCTTAAATCGCGGATCGGGAGAGGTTGAAAACTCCTCATTCAGCCGATCTGCGATGTACTTTGTCTTCTCTTCTATTGTTGTCGGTTGACCAGGACCTGCCGGAAAGCCAATCACAACGGCATTCCCATTCATGTACTCAGAAAGAGCCAAACTAGTTATGCGCTCAAAGAGCTTCGTTGATACTGGGTCGGCCGCACCAAACAATGCAAGCAGTAAGCACATCAAGTAGTCAGTCCGACTTCTGAACCCCGGAATCGGTTCCACGGTGTTGGAGTACACTTGATATGGTGGAGATTCGTACAACTCGACTCTTCGCCTCAAAACCCTCCAAACATCTGTAAGCAAAGGCTCCTCTGTTTCATCGCCAGTCACGGCTTCAATGGCGGTTCCTACCTCAGCCATCGATACACTATTTTGGCATACTGTGGTGTGGAGTTCCACCCAGTCAGCAACCCTAAACGGCGAATTCGGATTGGGAAGATCAATCATCGTTGGGAGTAACGTTCTTGAAGAGTTGAGCCGCCGTCTTTGAACACCTTTTGGCGGCCGCCACTACGTCAGGAGTTCGATGTAAGTGAGCAATCCCCAATGCTGTTTCGAGCTTTGTGGTCGCGTTTGAGATATACTTTAACAGCATTATCTCCTCGCCGTCGCTCCGATCATATGACTCCTCCAGGTTCCGAGTGGTTCGTAGGTGCCTGATTGCCGCCTCATTGGCTAACACATGCGTCAGGTAGCGAGTGATGTCTCGCGATTCTTGGATGACCTCCTTGTACTTCTTATCGCCAAAAATCCACGAAACGAGGTCTCTAAGGTTCTCCAGATGGTCTTCGGGCACAGGTGCTGCCGAATCGGCTTCTAATAGTCGCTTGGGAATACCCAGGAACAGCTTTATTTTGCCTTGACCAAGGGCAAGAACCAATAGTGAGAAGTCCTTTGTTGCAACGCTTATATCAAAATCAAATTCATGCTCAAGTTGTTCAAGCATTTTGAAGGCGATATGGTTCTTTCGGACAGATCCCCTCTTGTCGCCTATCTGTTCCTCCACTTGTCTAATCGGCGTTCCATCCGAAACCAACCCCTCAATGTATCGCGCCTTTGCATACGAATCCCATTTCTGAATGCCTGTGATATGCCTCACTCCGAGGTAGGGCACAATTTCCTCCCGGACAGGGTAAATAATCGCAGGGAGTCCACTCAGGTCAGTCTCGATCTCTGCGTCAGGTTCCGGCCATGTGCGTATACCCATAGACTGCCTGAGTTCGCTACTTACCAACAATTTACACGTTGCAAGGCGGCGGTTACCTTCCACTACCGTGAACTCGGTGTCATCGGATAGCACAAATGTGGAAAACCGAGCTAATTCTTCAGCATTGAACTCACGGATCTGCTTGGAAAGATTCTTGGCAAGACCCTGAGGGATGCATACAAGCGGCTCTTCAGTGAAATACCCATTCTTATTAAGAGAATCGACTAGCGCGCCAAGATTAAACTCTTTGACCAGTACCTTTAGCAACTCGCTTTGCTTACCGCCCTGTGCCGACGCGGGTAGCCGTGGGTTGTCTGGATCAAGGTATAGTTGATCTATCGAGATATTATTCCTGCGAATAGGGCGTTGCCTCCCTATTGGAGTGTTCTTCAAATTAGTCATTAACTGGTCCTTGCTACAGTCTTTGCCACACACTCTCTCTAATACAATAAACGCACCAGTGTAATCGTTGTCAACAAGGAAAAATCAAGAGAGAAATCCCTCATTTACAGGCTGTTATCCTTGCTTAATTGACAATGCAGAATTAGATTCCAAGTGCAAAACATCTATTTGTCCGCTACCATGAAGGGTAGAAGAACCGTAAGCTTCCCTGTCAAGTAGACAATTCATAAGTAGAGACTTCGGCTGTTTTCCAGATACCGGACTATAGCGAGTACCCTTTGTAATGAAAAGCACTAAATCATTAATAGAAGCCCCCAACCACTTGCGTGATTGGGGGTTTCATTTAAACCCGGCAGCTTTCTACTCTCCCACCCAGTCACCCGGGCAGTACCATCGACGTAGACGGGCTTAACTTCTGTGTTCGGAATGGGAACAGGTGTGCCCCCGTCGCTATCGCCACCGAGAAGCTTTTCTGGATTCCCGCTTTCGCGGGAATGACCATTATGTGGCGGCGGATGTGGACATCCGCCGGCCACGAAACATAGTGTCTTTAAGGCACGTAAGGTATCGCCCAATGGGCTGTGCTCCGCAGATGTCGAAACCGCAGGGGTTTCGGCCTACAGGTTCCCACAGCAAGCTGTGGGCCACCCGTGTTGTGAATGCTACCTAAGTAGGTTTTCGGTTAAGCCTCACGACCGATTAGTATCACTCGGCTGAATCCGTTACCGGACTTACACCTGTGACCTATCAACCTGGTCATCTTCCAGGGGTCTTTAGTCCGCCTTACGGCGGAGGGAAATCTAATCTTGGAGTGGGCTTCGCACTTATATGCTTTCAGCGCTTATCCCTTCCCAACGCAGCTACCCTGCGATGCAGCTGGCGCCACAACAGGTGCACCGGCGGTTGGTTCAACCCGGTCCTCTCGTACTGGGGTCGACTCTCCTCAAATTTCCTGCGCCCGTATCAGATAGGGACCGAACTGTCTCACGACGTTCTAAACCCAGCTCACGTACCACTTTAATTGGCGAACAGCCAAACCCTTGGGACCTTCTTCAGCCCCAGGATGTGATGAGCCGAC
>SDBT01000161.1_pt1 | contig 92313 bp, 72 predicted proteins | sample 2277101 | NCBI WGS metagenome assembly SDBT01 (sample SAMN10404973, study PRJNA504765) | marine sediment metagenome | isolation source: marine sediment core GS10_PC15, 103 cmbsf | place: Arctic Ocean: Southern Knipovich Ridge | collected 2010
CTACGGATACTACAACTACGGCCTGGGAACTATGGCCCCGGCCTTCGTGATGTTCAAGAACATCCTTGACGAGAATCTGGTCGATCACGACGGCGGCGTGGCCCTGAAGACCGTTCCGTACAGTGCGTACCTGCTGCAACCGACGCTCGACGGCTTTTTCAACTTCGATGACATGGATTACGGCTACAGCCATAACTCGATCAACCCGATGGGCTATTTTTCGATCTACAAGCAGGACCCGATGGCGCACTGGCTGCTGAAGTACTACGCCGGCGAAGGTTCCGGACGAAGCTCGTGGCCCGGCTGGCGAATAACGTTCAGGCTGTACTCGCAGTTGTGGTACGACCCGAACATGACGATTGAGAACCCGGACACCTCCGCGCGGACGCCGCTGGCGGCGGCCTTCATCGAGGATGGCGCCTCCGGCGCCGGGCGATGGGGCAGCGGGCACGTGGTGATGCGGACGGGCTTTACCTCCAGAGACGACATCGCCTTCGCCATGCAGTGCGGCGATGACGGCGGCTATCACGGCCATGCCGACCAGGGTAGTTTTCTCCTGACGGCTTACGGCGGGCAGCTCGTCAGCCACGTGGGCAAGTTCGGGGGCTATGGCAGCGCCGGAAGCGACTGGGCGCACGGGCAGACCTCCAACTGCGTGGTCCTGATCGACGGCAAAGGCCAGGTCTCCGACCACCAAATGGGCAACGGGCGCCTGGTGCGGGACGGGACGGTTGACGACTTCTACCACGACCCGAATATTGCTGATTATGCCCTGGCCAACCCCAAGAGAGCCTATGACGACGGCAACAACCCCGTTGACCATGCACTCAGACACATCCTGTTCGTCAGGAAGCCCTCGCGTCGCGGCTACTTTGTGATCGCCGATGATGTGCAGAGCAGCGCAGGCGGTGAGCACGACTACTCCTGGCTGCTGCACAGCGCGAACTGGCACCGCGTGGTGCTGGGAACGAGCGGCCAGTTCCGCTTTGAGGAATCGTCAGACAGTTACGACGGCCAAGCCAGTAAGTTCGAAGGGAGAGACGCCGACCTACAGGTGGTGTTCGCAACCCCGCAGGATCCGAACATGGTCGTCATTTCCTCTGAGGCCGGGGCCTCCTTCCCGCCATACGTCAAATCCACCTACAGCGCCGACCGCGGCGTGTTCGTGGCGCTGTTGTATCCGGAGTGTTCTCGTCTGGGAATCTCCACTCCGACCGTCACCCGGATCGATGATGGCAATGTAGCCGGCTTTGAGATTGAGGACGACCTGATTCTCTTCAGCCGCAACAGCGGCTCCTGGACCTACGGAGACGTTCAGACCGACGCCCGCATGCTCTACCTCGACCGTAGCGTTCCGGGCGCGGTCAGCTACCTCGTTGCCCACGCCACCACGCTGGAAGTGCTCTCCACGAGCGTCTTTGACTCGAACGAGCCGGTCACGACCTCCGGCACCTACACGGGCCTGCCGGTGGACCTAGACCCGCCGACGATCCTGGCCTGGTACTCAGCCGGCGTCCACGGCCGTGGTGTAGGCGAGGCGCTGCTGGAGATCAACGACGACGGCAACTTCAGCGAGCCGCGATCCAGCGGAATCTCCAAGCTGGCCCTGCTCTTCGACGAGGCGATCGACCCGACCAGCCTGATCCCTCAGAACGTGGAGATCGCCGGTCTGGACGCCAACAACGCCGCGGTCGATCTCGGCGGTATCGTCGTCACCACCAGCACAGCCAGTGGCGATACTATTGGCGAGGTCAACTTCAGCGAGCCGCTTCCGAACTTCGCCCGCTACGCCGTTCGCATCAGCGGCGTGACGGACGTTGCGGGCAACCCACTGGACGGAGACGCCGATCGGACCGTCACGGCCTTGATCGGCGACGTTTCCGACGACCGTCGCGTGAACTCGACCGACTTATCGGAAGCCCGCGCCTCACGCACCAAACTTATCGATCCGGACGTGGAGGACCAGGTGCGCAGCGATGTTTCGGTAGACGGGCGTGTAGACGCCACCGACAGGTCCCGCATCCGTGCCCAAAGACCCAAGGACGCGCAGGGCATCGCCGAGCCGATCCCTGTGACCACCTACGCGCTGACCGTCAACTCCGGCATCGGCGACGGGAACTACGAGGAAGGGGCGGTGGTGAGCATCTTGGCTGATGCGCCATCCGCGGGGCACATCTTCGACGTCTGGACGGGCGATGTAGCCTATCTCGCCGATGCCAACGACGCCAATACAACCGTTGCGATGCCGGCCGCTCCCGTGACCGTCACTGCGACGTACAGAGACGACCTTCCTTCCCCGTGGCGGAACATGGACATTGGTGATGTGGGGATCCCCGGCAACGCCCAGGTTGTGGACGGCAATTGGACGATCCAGGCTTCAGGTAACGACATCTGGAACACGGCCGATGAGATGCACTTCGTGTATCAGACCGCAAGCGGGGACGCGAACCTCATCGCCCGGGTCACGAGCGTGGAGTACACTCACGATTACGCCAAGTGTGGAATGATGATTCGCGAGAGTCTCGAGGCCAATTCGAAGAACGTGTTCATCGGAATCACCCCCCTGAAGACGACGTTCCAGCGGCGCACTGCGACGGGAGCCACCACCTCCAGCACGACCAACAACGGCTACGTCGCCCCTCGCTGGGTAAAGCTGACGCGCGTCGGCAACACGTTCACCGGGTACCGCTCCGCAAACGGATCGTCCTGGACAGAAGTGGGCAGCGTGACGGTAAGCATGACCGCCGACGTGTATGTCGGAATCGCCGTGACCTCACACGACGACGGAACGCTCGGGACGATGACGCTCGAGAACGTCTCTGTGAGTCCGTAGGGGCGATTCTCATTCAGGTTGGTAGAGAAATCGGCTTCCGAGTCCCGAGGAGTCGGGACGGGACCCCCCTATTGGCGTTATCCGTGTGATTCGCGGACTGAGAATCGTTGTGACCCTCTGCCTCCTTGGTTCGATCCTGGCGCGCCGGGACTCACCACAAGCTGTGTCCCTTCTGTTGAGAAACCTTCTAACTCTTTGTGTTCTGTGTGGTTAAGTGCCGTAACTTACCGTTTTGCGCGCGCAAAATTGCACACAGAGACCGAAAGTAAGCTGCAAAAATCGAAATTCTTTATTCCCGGCTAGGCCGCGGCTTGCCGTTTCGCTCACGTCGCCAACTTACACATTTGCGCGCGCAAAAGAGGTAGGTCGCAGGAGAGTATGGAGGCCCGCGCTACGCGCGAGCGGAACCCGGAACCTGGAATCCCGGCGCGCCGGGAAACCTGGGAAAAAACTGAAAACTGAAAGCGGAAAAACGCTGACTTGGCCCGGCAAAATGTGTAAGTCCTTGGAAGACAGGCTATTGCGTCAAAATGCGTTCGTACGTTTGCGCACGTATGCGCACGCTTGCGCACAAATGCGCACAAATGCGCACGTTTGCGCACGCTCTCGTACGTTTCGGTACGTTGGCGGCCGGGCGCGCAGGCCGGGGCGATTTCGACCCCGGACGATCCGTTTGGGTTGGTGTTGTCCTTGCTGCACGGCTGGAGCGGAGTTGGTAGAATAACCTGGCGATCTTGCCACCTTGTGGGAGCTAGGGCAATGAAGGCATTTCACACGACAGCGATTGTGCTGGCCATGGCGCTGGCTGGGTGCGTGAAGGTTGACGTTCCCAAGAATATCGACATCAACATCGGCGGCCGAGACCAGCGGGAGTCCGACGAGCAGGGCAACAGCAAGCGGCGGGCGCCTTCGCAGCTTCCTTCGGCGAGGGGCGGCTCGTGGCGAGGCTTCGCCGCCGAGGCGGCTGGGACGGTCCTGCTGGAGACCGAGAAGGGCGTGCTGTTCTACGCCTTCGATACGCTGGCCTATCCCGACTCACCGGTGGACCTGGTAGCCAGCCTGCAATCCGCTCGGAACATAAAGGGCATCAAGGGCGTGACGGTGGCGTTCTACGACCGCAGGGAGCTGCTCGATTTCGCCAAGACCGACTCCAAGGGCCGGGCCACGGTGCAATGGACGCCGGCGGCGGTAGGCAACTATCGCTTCACCGCGCGGATCGTCAGGGTGCCGCCAGGTGCTCCCAAGGCCATGCTGGATGTAGCGCCGGCGCCGCTTCTCGTGGCCGCCCGCGAGGAAGATACGGACCTCGTCGTGATCGACCTGGACCACACGGTGGTGGACAGCAGTTTTTGGCGCGTGCTGACCTGGGGAGCAAGGCCGATGGCCAAGTCCGTCGAGGTCACCAATCGGATCGCGGAGGTCTACAGCATTGTTTACCTGACGCACCGCCCGGACCTGCTGACGCGTAAATCCAAGGCGTGGCTGTCGGAGCACGGCTATCCGGACGGGCCGCTGCTGGTCAGTGAACTGAAGGAGGCCTTCGGCGACAGCGGCCGATTCAAGACGGCCAGGCTCAAGGACATCCGCAGGGCCTTTGCCAATGTCAAGATCGGCATCGGCGATAAGCCCTCAGACGCCGAGGCGTACGTCCGCAACGGCCTGACGGCGTATCTGATTCCGCACTACAAGGAAAAGCCCAAGAACATGCGGAAGATGGCCAGGCGGATCAGTCAGCTTCGCGGGCGCGGGCGGCTGCACGTCGTCGAGGGCTGGCGCCAGATCGAGGCCGGTATCTTCAAGGGCCGCAGTTTCCCGCCGAAGACCTTCGCCAAGCGGCTGAGACGCCTCGCCGATCGGCTCGAAAGGGAGAAAAAAGAAAGAAAACGCCGCGAAAAGGAAAAGGACGAGGAGGACGATAACTGATGCCTTGCCGCGGCCTTCAGCTTGTTGGATTAGCTTCGCCAGAATGCAACGGTCGGGCGGGCCAGCTGGAAGCCGCTGAGGCGCCGCTTAGGGATTGAGCTTATGCTCGGTGGTTTGCCTGATAGCAAAAACCGGAGCACATCAGATCCAAACGGTGTGTTTTTGCAGTGGTGCACTTGCGGTTTACCTATTCATAGTTTAGGCTATATATGGCCAAGCGGGCGGCTTGTTATGGGTGCATTCAGCTTGGTGTGATTCATTTCGTTTGACGGCTCGGTTGCGCTGCTGGAGGAATGTGCAGATGCGCGTCCGGAATGTACAATGCCCGCTTTGCGGCGCGATGTTGAGACTTCCGCCGGGATGCTCAAACTGTTTCGCCCGCTGCGGGATGTGCCACTATCGCTTCCGCCTGCCTCGGCACATTGCCGTCACGGAGGAGGCCATTGCCGATTGGCTCTGGCAGGAACGTCGAGAGGAAGAGGAGGCCGAGACGACTGCGGGCCGCTCGGAGAACCACGGTCCCGGGCGAATCCCCGCTCCCGACGAAACGGCCGTCCTGGAGGCGCTTACCGACAGGATTCGCCTGGTTAGGGTTAACAGAAAAGGCGCGCTGCTCGAGTTCCCCCCAAAACGTCTGACCGAGGCAAAGTTCCGCTGTGCCATGCCGCGACGGTGCATCCGTTGCAACGGCACGTCACGTCTTATGCCCCACGTGGTCATCTACGCTCCGCAGCTGCAAGACAGTTTCTCGCTGGAGGCCGAGCACGCCGCCGGCGAACTGACGGTAAGCGATCCGGCCCTAATTGGCCTCGACGGCGAAGCGCTGCTCAGCAAGCTGCCGAAGGTGCCCAACGTTCCGCCGCCCGGGCACCTGCCGATGCCGTACTGGCTGTGCGACATGTGCACCGGATCGGGAATGATATCCGGCGAGATCCAGATCAACACGGCTACAGGACAGGGTCTCTGCCGGCTGTTAATCCGCAACCTGCGCCAGGCCGAGGCGTTCCTGATCGCCGCAGGCGGCGAGGGCACGCAAGACCACGCCGAACTTCGCCAGCACATCGCCGCCACGGAAGAGCGGCCGTGGGACAATCTGGTGCAGGTCGTCCAGCACCGCCTGGAGGGATGGTATCGACCTGCCGAGAGCGAGCGGTTCTTAGCCTACATTCCGGACCGCGACCGCTCCCGCACGGAAGACGGCATGAGCGGCGTCGTGGTCTCCAACTGCCGGCTGATCTACCACACGCCGGTGCGACATCGGGAGGCCAGGGTCGGCGAGCCGCTAGAGCTGCACAAGGCCTTCTCCGGCGGCCGCGGGCGCCTGCGGATCAAGTCGCCCAACTGGGAGGCCAAATCCCTAATCGTCGACGGCGACGGTATCGCCCGTCTCCGTCAGGCGCTGACCAAGGCAAAGTTCAATGTGACTTGGCACTAACTCCCGCGTGTTGTCTTTCCTCGTCGTCGCCGAGGCTTTCGCTTACGTGAGCTGGCTTGACGTGACTGCGCGGAATCGCCTTTGCCAGCGCCTTGGGCGGCGGCGGGCTGCTGCTGAGCAGCGCCTTGGCCGGCCTTCGCTTTGGGCCGGCGGCGGCGACGTCTGCGTGACTTTGGCTTCCCTGCCTGCTCTGCCGGCAGCTCTTTTGCCTTTTGGTCTTCCTCGCCAGGTGAGATCGTCGAGGCCGGCGGACTCGCTTGGACCGCAGCTTCTTCGGAAACCTCTTCCTGTTGCAAGGGGCGCTCTTGCGGCTGCACTTGGGGTTTTGTGGGCGGTTCGGCTTCCGGTTCAACCGACGGTGGCGGCAAGTCGCGCTGGCGGATCTCTTCGTTGGCGACGAGCACGCGCGAGCGGTCGGGTAGCTCCAGGCGAACCAGTTGCGTGAGGATCTGCGCCTCGACGACACGCCCGATGAGATGATCCGTCTTCACCCAAGTATTCTTTCTCGGCAGCTTCTGGCGGAGCTCTTCGTATGCGGCGTCCTCGAACCGCAGGCAGCACATCAGCCGGCCACAACGTCCGGAAATCTTCGACGGGTCAAGGGTGGCCTTTTGCATCTTGGCCATCCGCATGGAAACGGGCTTTAGGTCCTTGATGAATTGCTGGCAGCAGCATCGCAGGCCGCACCGTTCGTAGTCGCCCACCAGGCGGGCCTCGTCGCGAGCTCCGACCTGTCGCATTTCGATCCGGGTGCGATATTGGCCGGCCAGGCGGCGAACCAACTCGCGGAAATCCACGCGCGATTCGGCCGAGAAGTAGAAGAGAATTCGCTCACCACCCAACAGATGTTCGACTGTCACCAGTCGCATCTTCAGCTCCAGTTCGCGGATCTGCTGGCGGCAGAAGGCGGCCTCCTCTTTGGCGGAGCTCTCCAGGTGGCGCTGATCGATCACGTCCTGGGGGTTGGCCAGACGCAGCACCTTGCCGTCTCGCCAAAAAGGATAGTCCGGCCCGCCGGCCTGGAGATACTCCGCCAGGCGATCCGATCCCACGCAGCCGTAGCAGGTCTCATCGCAGACGTCCGCGACGATCTCGCCAAGCTCCACTCCGCGATCGGTTCTCATGACCACCTTGGTTTCCGGGCGGGGGGCGGTTTCCAGGTTGTGGCGAAATTGGCCTAATCGCCGCATCAGGCCGTATCGCACGATAACGCTGGGGCCTTTGTCGGTTGGCCGCTGCTTGGCTGCGGGCTTGTCTGTGACGGTGGGCGCGGCCGGCTGCTGCTCGCCCTGCCCAGCCTCCTGTTCGAGGGACTGCTGGGGCTGGGCTTGAGTTAGGTCTTGGGTGTTGGGTGACTCTTGCGGCCCCTGCGCGGATTCCTCGCCGGGCGTGCCCGATGAGGTCTGGGACATTGGCAAGCTCCAAAGGAGCTTCAAGAATCGCGCTGTGGCGCGATTCACGGCCCCTTTTGCTGTTCCGCAGCGGCCTGCGGATAGTCTTACGATTCCAGTTCCCCGGTCCGTAACCGGGGCCCAAACGCCCGTTCAGGCGATTGACCCGCGCCTGCCAAGGCCGCGGCTCATAACGCCGCCACACCTGCATCAATCGCAGCAGCAGCGACGCACTATGTATTATATCGGCTGGGTTCTTGCCGCCCAAGGGCCTTTTTACGGAGGGTTATTGGGACTATGGCCTCGGTATGTTTCGCAGAGAACCGCGCTAGTCCGCCGTCGCGCCCTTTCGGGGGTGTCCCGTGCGAAAATAACTTGCAAGAGTATGGGACGGACCTATAATCGCTCCGTTAATCGCGCCGGCTGGGTCGAGCGTTCTGTCGGTGAAAAATCACCCTGGGGCGGGAACGATGAACGAGGAACCTTCTGCAAACACTGCCGTGGCCGGGGATGTTGGTGGTCTCCGGTTGCCGCGAACAGCTCTCAGATGGCTGATCGTGATTCTGCTCGCCGGCGTCTGCGCCGCCCTGTTGTCGGAGTTGCTGCGTGGCACGCCGCAGGCGAGCGCCCAGACGACCACGGCCGGTCGGGTGGGCAAGTACCTGGCCGTCGCCGGGCAGATCACGGCTGAGACCTACGGGCTGTATATTCTCGATCTGGAAAGCGGTATAATTACGGTGTATCAGTGGATGCCGGGCAGTCGCAGCACCGGAAAGCTTCGCCTGCTGGCGGCGCGGAACGTCACTTTCGATCTTCAGCTGGACGAATATAACACCGAACCCTCGCCGAACGAGATCAAGGACCTCGTTCGACAGGGCCGGCGTCTCGGGAGTACTCGGTCGCGTTAGACCGTGACCGACTGTACCGGGAGTGAAGCGATATGGCTGAGAAGAAGATGTACTACAGCGAAGAGGAAGCGGCTGCCAAGTTGGGCTGCAAGATCGAGCAACTGACCAATTACGCCCGCGATGGCAAGTTGCAGCAGTATCAAGACGGCACCAAGAAGGTCTACAGGGCCTCGCAGGTAGACGAGTTGGCCGGCCAGCTGGCGGCAGCTCCTGCCGAGGAGGTAGGCGAGGTCGAACTAGCCCCGGCGGACACGGCCACCGGAGATGCCGTCAGCCTCAGCGAGGCTGAAGCCACCAAGGGCGCCGCAAAGGAAGACACTGTCATCACGGCCGAGGGCATCAGCATCTTTGACGATGAGGATTTGGAGATCGAAGCAGCCGACCCGATGGCCAAGACGCAGATCGCCCCGTCTCTCGAAGACCAGATTTCCCTGGAAGGTTCCGGCAGCGGTTCGGGCCTGCTGGACCTGACCCGCGAGAGCGACGATACGTCACTCGGGGCCGAGGTGCTCGATCACATCGACATGGACAGCGGGATCGGCGCCGCCTTGGAGACGAAAGTGCCGGAGGCCACGTACGCCCCGGAGCCCGAAGCGGTCGCCGCCGAGATGCCCATGGTGGTGGAGGCCGTCGATACCGCGTCGGGGCTGTTTAGCGGCTTGCTCGTCGGCTGTGCGCTGGTGGCGCTGCTGCTGTCGGTAGTGATGCTTTCGACAATGAGCGGGCAGGCGTTCACCCTTGTAGAATCGCTGCAGGATAACATGGCCATTGTGCTGCTCGGCGTCACGATCGTCGTGGGCGTCTGCGGCGCTGTTGGTCTGCTGCTGGGCAAGTCGATGGCGAGTCGGCAGGTGGCCACGGAAAGTGCAGCTCAGTGACCTGCCTGCTGGCAGCAACAAGACATTCCTCAGGCGGCACATAGGAAAGGACTATCTCCATGAAAGCTTACCTGGCGGTTCCTCTGACGGCTGCGGTACTGGCGGGGCTTGTTTTGACGGGCGGCTGTGTTACCAGGGCGGAATACGACGAATGCCTCGCCGCCGCCCGGAGGGCCCACGACGAGCTGCGAAAAACCCAAGGGAATCTCGAGACCACACGCACGGAAAAGGACAAGCTCGCTCAGCAACTCGCCGACCGCGAGCGGTCCCTTGCGGCCGGGCAAGAAGAAGCTCGCATCCTGAAGGCCGAGAAGCGTGACCTTCGAAACGACTTCAAGAAGCTACAAGCCCTATATGAAAAGTTGCAGCGGGAGCCTACACCGTTCCCGGGAGGCCCGGTTCTGCCGCCCCTGGTGGACACCGCCCTACAGGGATTCGCCAAGGCCAATCCCCAGTTGGTGGAGTACTTGCCCAGCTATGGCATGGTGAAGTTCAAGGCAGATTTGACCTTCGAAAAGGGCAAGGATGACGTCTCCGCCGACGCCGTCAATGCATTGGGCAAGCTGACGAAGATTCTCAACAGCAAAGCCGCCGCGGTCTTCCACGTATACGTCGCCGGGCACACCGACGACATCCCGATCCTAAAGCCCGCTACCAAACGCCGGCACCCGAACAACTGGTACCTCTCGGTCCACCGCGCGGTGGAGGTGCAGAAGGTGCTGGTTAAGGCTGGCCTAAAGCCGCAACGCATCGGCGCGATGGGCTTCGGGGAGTATCATCCCGTCGAGCCGAACAAGGCAAGCAAGAAGGGCAATCAGAAGAACCGCCGCGTGGAGATCTGGATCGTTCCACCGGATAGGCTGCTGGCGGAATCCGCGGCGGCGGGAAAAGCGTCATAGGCACCGCTGGAGATCAAAAGCACCGATAGACCCTGGCGCCCGCGAATCGCCGGGGTCTTTCTTTGCTCCATCGAGCGTCGGATAATACGGATGCGGCCAAAGTATGTCCAAGGCTTTGACCAAACGTCGCTACAAACTCCAACAAACCAGGTCGCTGCAACATGAAACAGAGCCGTCCAAGCCTTCTTAACTCTTCGATAGGAAGGTTCATCCGCCTTGCCGGAAGCCCATGGATGGCCGCGGGTCTGATTGCGCTGATCGTGGTCTACCTGGCTTTGGCCTCGACGGTACCAAAGCTGCTGGCGAGCGCGTTAGGCGTCAGGCCGTCGGGCCTCTACCGCGGCTGGCCGCTGGTTACGCTGGGCATTGCCCTGTGCGTCAGCATGCTGGTCGCCTCCTGGACGCGCATCAAGCTCGACTTGGCTCACGCCGGCGCGTGGTGCAGCCATCTGGGCGTGCTGATCCTGGCCGGCGGCGCCGCTTGGTATGCCACTGCCAGCCAAAGCGGCCAGGCCGTCACCGCTCGGCTTGCGGACGGCTGGACGCCGATCGGCAGTTTCTATGCCGACCAGACCTGGGCCATCTACGTTCGCACCGCTCCGGGAGGCGAATCACAGCAGACGAAAATAGCTGCGCCGACTGCCGGCGGCGATGGCTTTCGGCCGAGCCAGTTGCGTGGCCTGCCGGAGGGAGTCACGGCCAGCGCGATTAACTTTTCCCCGCGAGCGATGCTCCTGCCCGCCACCGAGCTGGAAATCCAGGACGGCCAAAGACATCACCGAGTGTTGCTCCAGCCAGGCCCGGGAGGCCACCAACAGTTCGACGGAAATGATTACCTCATCATGTATCATCCGCAGACAACCCCGGACAGCCTCCAGCGAATCGCCGAACCCACGTCGCCGGCCGGTGGACCAGGTCTGAAGAACGATTTGGCGCTTGTGGTGACGGGATGGCAGATCGATCCGACGATGGTGGTTATTCGTCCGAACGGTTCGCGATGGCTAAGCAAGCTCGTTGTGGGTCAAACGATGGCGGTTCGCCTCGGCGGCCGCGAGGTTCGAGTCAAGCCAGTTCACTTCTGCCTCCTTGCCCACAAGCCAGGCGAGAAGGATGAGAGCGGTTTGGCGGGGCCGGCGGTTCGTGTGCGCCTGAATGTTGATGGCCAGACCTACAGCACCTGGGTTCCATTCGCGACCTACGAACATCTCGCCTCGCCCCAGCGCGTCGACCTGCCCGGCCGGCGGCGGCTGTATCTCAATTTCTCCCGCATTCGGCGACCTCTGGGGGCTCGAATCTTCGTCGAGCAGACCGAATACCTGACTTATCCCGGCTCAGTCGTTCCGAAGGATTACCGCTGCGAAGTCCGGCTCGATGAGACCAAGACCGTCCAGGTCGTCAGCCTCAACCATCCGCTGCAGGTAGGGGCGTATCAGCTCAGCCAGGGCTCGTGGATGCCTAGCGGTGAAGTGCCGCAGGAGATCGTCTTTATCGTTACGTCTCGGCCGGGACTTCGCGCGATCTGGCTGGGCTGCATTCTCATCGCCGCTGGTTTTCCGTACGCCTTCTACGTCAAGCCGCTGATCCTGCGGAGGAGGGCCAGGCGATGAAAAGCACCTCTGTGGTGGTCGTGCTGGGTTTGCTCTGTAACGTCGCCTGCTGCCTGGCCGGCGAACTTTTCGACGCCGAGGCGATTGAATTCTCGAGGAAGCTCGACTTGCGAGCGCTCTCATTACTTCCCGTCCAATATCGCGGCCGAGTGGCCATTCTCGATAGTCTCGCCCGCCAGCAGCTTGGTCAGATTTATGGCTCGGAGTCGATAGACGGCGCGCCGCCGGCCTTTGGGTATCTGGAGCTGTATTTCAACGCCGGTGCCTATCTCGACCGCCCCGTGCTCTACGTCCGTGAAAAGGCAATGCGAAGGGCAATTGCGGGCAAGCTTACGGGTGAAGTTCTGGCCGATTTTCAGCGAACCCACCGCCTGCGGCCGGCGACGCTGCTGGACGCCGAAGCGAAGGTGCTTCTGAGGCGGACTGGCAGGGCCGAAAAAGCAGACGTGCAAAGGACAGCCGCCATTGCCTCGCTTCGCGAAGTCCTCTTTGAGCTGAGCAAACGGGCGGAGTTTCGCCTGCCGCTGGATCGCCTCAGCGCGCGATATCTCAGTTTCCTCGCCGCCGAAGCCAACAGGCCCGATTCGCCGGGCGACTGGCGATTTGCCCTTGCCGACCAACTGCCCAATATGCTCGGCCGGCTGCAAGATGCCTGGCGGCGTCGCGATAGCCGGCAAGCCAACGAATTGATTGGCCGGCTCGCCGGTTTGCGCGAAGCGGGCTCGATGCATCTTCCCTCACGGACGCTTCGCTACGTTGAGCTGCTGTATAACCGCACGTACAGCTCCACGATCGTCTTCGTCGGTTTTGCGGCGGCGATGGTGTTGATGGTCGTCGCGGCTGCTTCAAAGAGGAAACTGGCGCGGCGGATCGGTCTTGGCGTTTTTGCGCTTTCGACGGCCGCCCTGGCGATTGGCTTTGTCGTGCGCTGGATGCTGAGCGGGCGGACGTGGTATCTGCCGCCGATCATGAACCAGTTCGAGGCCGTTGTCGGCTCTGCCCTACTCGGCGCGGTGGTGGCCGTCGCGCTAGAGTGCGTGTGGAAGCAAAGCTACTTCGCGCTGGCGGCCTCTTTTTATGCCACCATAGCGCTGCTGAGCGGGCTTTTGTTTCCACGGGCCATGGGTGTTGGAATTACCGCCACACACGGCATCCTCGATTCGCCGGTAATGGCTGCCCACGTGGCTGTGATCATCGTCGGCCACGCACTGGCCGGCATGACGCTGGCGATCTCGACGGCCTATCTCGCCGCGGCGGCGATTCGCGTATTTTCCGGGCGCCGGCTGGCAAGCAGTACGGCAGACCTTTCCAGTTCGACTGCGACCGATGACCCGCTGGCGGCGATCGACCGCTGCAATCTGATCGTCGCGCAGCTAGCAGCCTGGACAATCCTCGTCGGGACAATGCTCGGCGCCGTCTGGGGAGATTTTGCCTGGGGCCGCTGGTGGGGCTGGGACCCCAAGGAAACCTGGGCACTGCTGACCGCCCTGGTCTACATCGCCGTCCTGCACCTGCGTTTCGTCGCGCCGCGGCGCTGGCGCGGGCTCCTAACCGCTGTCGGCTGCATCATCGGCTGCGCCGTGATGCTGTTCAACTGGACGGTCGTCAACTACCTCCTGGCCGGCAAGCACAGCTACGCCTGAGCATTTCCGATTGCCGATTTCGAATTGGAACTAGGTCTTGCGTTTCCCCGGGCGCCGCAGGCGGAAGATCAGCCGGATGGGAATCTCCCCAAACGGCAGGCGCTCGCGCAGCCTATTGAGCAGGAACCGCTGGTAGGTGCCGACGAAGCTCTTGAGGTTGTTGACGAAGCAGACGATCGTCGGCGGGCAGGTAGCCACCTGCGAGGCATAGAGGATCTTCGGCGGCGGGCCGGACTTGTGGCTTGGTCCGCGGAGCTTAAGGATTTCCTCGATAGTCGTGTTCAGTTCGCCGGTTGAGACGCGGATGCGGGCCTGCCGGAAAAGCTCCTCGGCCAGCTCGACCGTCTGGCGGACGTTGACGCCCTCGGTGGCGGTGGTCAGGGAGATCGGCGCGTAGGGAAGGCCGGTAAAGGTCTTGGCGAGGTATTCGGCGTAGTCCTCGCCGCTGGCCTTATTCTTAGCCAGGTCCCACTTGTTGACTACCAGCACGGCCGGCTTGAACTGCTCGGCGATGATGCCGGCCAGCGCCTTATCGACCTGGCTTACCGGCACCGACGCGTCGATCATGAATGCCGCCACGTCGGCCCGGCGGATCGAGCGCAGAGCCCGGTGCCGACTGTAGAACTCGATGTCGCTGGCCATCGACTTTTTCTTTCGCAGCCCGGCCGTGTCGATCAGCGTAAACGGCTGGCCGTCCAGCTCGATGGTCACGTCCACGCTGTCTCGCGTGGTGCCGGGCGTCTCGGAGACGATCACTCGCTGCTGCCCGGCAAGGGTGTTGATGAACGTGCTCTTGCCGACGTTGCGCTTGCCCACGACGGCGAGCTTCATAACCGGCTCGGGCGGGATCTCGGCCGGCGCATCGCGCAGCGCATTGGTCATGGCCTCCAACAACTCGCTGATGCCGAGGCGGTGCGTGGCGGAGATCAACAGCGGCTCGCCAAAGCCCAGGCGGCATAGTTCGGCCGCCTCAGTTACCAGCTTCAACTGATCGACCTTGTTGGCGGCTAGAAGCACGGGCCTGTCCTGCCGGCGAAGCCTCTCGGCTGCGTGGCGATCGAGGGGTGTCAGGCCCTCTCTGGCATCGACCAGCAGGATGATCAGCGTGGCGGCGGAGATCGCGTAGGTGATCTGTGTTTCCACGTGCTCGGTGAGCTTGTCGGTGTCCTCGATGCCCATCCCGCCGGTGTCGACCAGTTCGACATACTTGGCGTCGGCGCCGCCGCCCAGCGCGCACGGGACCGAGATGCGATCGCGGGTCACACCCGGCATGGGGGCCACGATCGCGATGCGCCTGCCGGCCAGCGTGTTCAGCAGGCTGCTCTTGCCGACGTTCGGCCGGCCCACAATGGCAACGATCGGAAGACTCATCGCCGCGCCATTGTCACCGACAAAGGGAGAAAGCTCAATCCAAAGAAAGCGTGGTGAGCAGCACGGCGGCCTTGGAGAGCCGCCGCGCGATTTGCCGTCCGCTATGCCGAATTGGCTATTTCTGCGTCTTCGTCTGTCGGGGCTTGTTGGCCGGCTTCTTTGTAGTCCCCTCGCCAGATGGGCTTATCTTGTTTTGGTATTCCCACCCTGGGCGGCGTTTTTGCAGTTGCAGCCTGACTGTAAAGTGGAACGTGCTGCCTTGGCCTTCTTCGCTTTCCAACCAGATCTTGCCGCCCATTCGCTCGACGATCTTGGCGGAGATGGCCAGGCCAAGCCCGAGCCCTTCGTGCTTTCGCCTGTAGGGCTCTTCGGCGTGGCGGAAGGCCTCGAAGATGACCTCCTGCTTTTCCTTGGGGATGCCGATGCCGCTATCGGCCACAGAGAAGTGCAGAATGACGTCCCGTTCGAACCAGTGGTCGGTTTCGACCCTAACGTCGATCTGGCCGCTTTCGGCGAATTTGATGGCGTTGCTGGTGAGGTTGACAAGCACCTGGCAGAGCTGGGCCGGATCGCCCACCAGCCGGTCGGGAACGTCCGACATGACTTTGCAGGTGAGGTTCAGCCCTTTGGCCTCGGCCCGCATGCCCAACGCGTGCATCATCGTGCCGATGGTACTGCGGAGATCGAAATCCATTTCCCGGAACTCGGTTTTCCCCACCTCCATCTGGGAGAGGTTCAGCATGTCGTTGAGCATGCCCAGCAGGGATTCGGCCGAATGCTTTATGATGTTGAGGCAGTCCCGCTGATCGGGCGTCAAGGTGGTATCCATGGCCAGCTCCGTCATGCCGATGATCCCGTTCATGGGGGTTCGGATTTCGTGGCTGACGTTGGAGAGAAGATGGTTCTTGGCCTCCGTGGCGACCTCGGCCTTCTTGGAGACCTCGGCCAGCTCGACGTTGGCCTCGCGAAGCTGATGGGCGAAGATGTCCCTGCTGGAGACCATGCCGATCGGCGCTCCTTCTTCGATGATCGGCAGGTGGCGGATGTTGTGCGCGGCCATGATCTGCTGCGCCTCGCCAAGCGGGGTGGACATCCGGCAGGAAACCACGTGCTCGGTCATGATATCGCGGACTTCAACGGCGCTGGTGTCCGCAAGCTTGGCCACCACCTTGGCGACGATGTCTCGTTCGCTCAGGATGCCAACAATCTCGTTGGCCTCCTTAACGATGAGGGAGCCTATCCGGCTGTCGTGCATTCGCTTGGCCGCTTCAGCGACCGTCTCCGAGGGGGTGATGGTTTCCACCTGCCCGATGTGCTTGCTGAGGCGTTCGATTCGGATAACCTTTGACATAACCAAACCCTCCGTCCTTTCCACTTTCGGCTGCGACCCGGCGCCCACGTCGAGGTTTTAGTTTTATCGGTGCCGTGACTTGAGGCCTTTAGCAGGAACCGGCGGACAGGCCGACTTTGAGGCCGTCTGGGCCAGGTAGTGGGCGGGCGGGTGGAATTGGGCTGGCCCCGTGGGCCGTTAGGCCTTCGGCGGGGAAAGCACTTTCAGGTCCAGCTCCGTTAGTTGGCTTTCCTCGACGCGCGAGGGCGCGCCGGTCAGCGGGCAAATTCCGCGCTGCGTCTTGGGGAAGGCGATAACGTCTCGCAGCGACTTGCCCCCCGTCATAAGCATGACGATCCTATCCAGCCCCAGCGCGATCCCTCCGTGCGGCGGGGCGCCGTATCTCAGAGCAGTCATGAGGAACTCGAACTTCTCGTGGGCGTCGGCCTCGCTGATGCCCAGCAGGGCGAAGACGCGTTTTTGGATTTCGCCTGAGTGGATACGGATCGACCCGCCGCCCAGCTCGACGCCGTTGCAGACGATGTCATACGCCCGCGCGCGTACGCTGGCCGGATCGGTTTCCAGCTTGTCGAGGTCGTCGGCCGCAGGGGAGGTGAACGGATGGTGCAGCGGGTCCCAGCGCTTTTCGTCGGCGCTCCATTCCATCAGTGGGAAATCCACCACCCAACACCACTTAAAAACGCCGCTGTCGTAGAGCTTCAGATCGACTGCGAGCTTGCTCCGCAGCGCCGCCAGGACCCTGTTGACCATCGCAGCCTCGCCGGCCATGAAGAACAGGATGTCGCCGTCTTTGGCGGCGGCAGCCTGGCGGAGGTGGCCCTGCATATCGTCTGAGAGGAACTTGGCCACGCCGCCGGCAAACTCGTCGGGCAGAACCCTGCACCAGGCCAGGCCCTCGGCCCCGTAGCCGCCGGCAAAGGCGGTGTAGGCGTCGATCTCCTTGCGCGTGAACTTACCCCCGCCGGGCGGGCAGATGGCCTTAACGATCCCGCCGGAGGCCAGGGCGTTTCTGAAGACCTTGAAATCGCTCTGGCTGACAATTTGCGAGACGTCCGAAAGCCTTAGCTCGAACCGCAAATCCGGACGGTCCGTGCCGTAGCCGCCGATTGCCTCGTCGTAGGTCAGTATGGGCAGCTCGTCGGGGAAGGGCCTATCGGCCAGCTTGCAGACCGCCCGCATCACGCGGTCGGTGATCTCCATCACGTCGCGCTCGCTACAGAAGCTCATCTCCACATCGAGCTGGGTGAATTCCGGTTGCCTATCGGCGCGGAGGTCTTCGTCGCGGAAGCAACGGACGATCTGGTAGTACTTGTCCATGCCGGCGACCATCAGGATCTGCTTGAACAGCTGCGGGCTTTGCGGCAGGGCGTAGAAGGCGCCCGGCTGGATCCGCGACGGCACGAGAAAATCGCGGGCGCCTTCGGGCGTCGATTTGGTCAAGAACGGTGTTTCGATTTCCGTAAAGCCGGCTGCATCCAGCTCGTCGCGCATCGCCTTGCAGATTTGGCTGCGGAGTATCAGCGCGCGGGTCATTTCCGGCCGGCGGATGTCAATGAAGCGGTACTTCAGCCGCGTTTCTTCCGAGACATTCGTGAACTCATCCGGCTCGAAGGGCACGGTCTCGGATTTGTTGAGCACCGTAAGCTCCCGGACGAGGACTTCGATCTGCCCAGTCGGCAGCTTTGGGTTTTCGCGCCCCTCGCCGCGCGGGCGGACGGTCCCGGCTGCGGAAATCACCCACTCGTTCCTCAAGGACTGGGCCAGGTCGTAGCGGGCCACCTCGGCCTGGTCGGTCGCATCGTCGGGCATATTGAAGACGACCTGCGTAATTCCTTCTCGGTCCCGCAGATCGATAAAAACCACGCCGCCGTGATCGCGGTAACTCCGCACCCACCCGCAGAGGCGAACCTCCTTGCCGACGTCCTCGGCGCGGAGCTGGCCGCAAGTGTGCGTGCGCCTCAGTACTTCGTCACTGGAACGTTCCATGGCCGGTGTCTCTCTGTCAAGAGCAGATAGGTCGCCAAGTCTAACGCATTTGGCCGCCAATTCAATATGCAAAGAGCATCACTCATCCCCACTTTCCGCAGCGTTGCATTCCAAGCCCCTCAAGGGGCCAAAAGAGCACCGGCCCAGGGTCAAGGTCGGCAAAAGGCTTAGGATGAGTCAAATCCGCGCGACTTGATTTTGCCGGACTAGATGGCTAGATTCGAACTGGCCGATTGGTTGTGCGTGAAGAGGGTTTTCCTTGGCAGGGCGAGGCATGAAAGCGTCGACTGGACATCGTCGTGGGTTGGCGGGGTTGCTGCTGGTGGTGCTGTTGGCTGTAGCCATCATCCTCGTGCTCTACTTTGCGCGCGGCGAGAAGAGCTACGTGAGGACCGTAAAGAAGTCCAAGGATCGTGCAGCCGAAACTGTCAGCCACGTGAACCTGGCCAGCGTCTATCGAACTCTGAAGGTCTACGCCGCTGCCAACGACGGCAAGTTTCCCAACACGCCTGAGCAGCTCGTCCGCGTCGCAGGACTGCCGCAAGGGTATCTCTTCGATCCGGCCCGGCCATCCAGACCGCACGCATGCATCTACGTTGCCGGCCAAAACGAGAACATGCCCGGATCGAACGTGCTGATCTATGAGCCCAAGATGCGCCCAGACGGTAAGTGTCAGGTGCTTCGTCTCGGCGGGCGTCTGGAGCTGCTCTCGTACGCCCAGACGACGGCCGCCGTTGATAAGACCAAAAACTATCTCAGGTAGACAGGCCTCGAGCGGTTCCCGCTAGGCTTCGGCGGGGTTTTCGATCCATCTCAGGTAGCAGTTTCGGCAGAGGTGGAGGGTCAATCGGCGATAGACCTGGTCCATCAGCTCCCGCTCGGACATCTCCTTCATCTGGTCGATGAGGCGTTCGATCTCCGCGCCGATGTCGATATCGTCCCACATTTCGTCGGCCGAGAGATCCGGCGGGGTTGGGTCTGCGAAGGCCTCGATCCGCACCACGTAGAAGTTACCCTTGCCGGGCTTCAGGTCGCAGCCGCAGCGGTGGCACAACAAAGCAACGTCTCGCGAGTGACTCATGCGTTGATTCTAGCAGGGATGCAGGAGATACAGGGGACACATTCGATACAGGCGAATGCGACGGGTCAGGTGCTTAGCGCCACCATCTCCGAAAAGCGTCACGGGACAGGATTTGCCTGTCTGGTGCAGCTAGGTGACATCGCGCAAAAGTTATTCACGCGGCAATCGCGCTGGGATCGGCGGTGCTGAGGCCTGATCGTTCTCTGGATAACCTTAACCCCTGTATCGCCTGCATCCCTGCTAGCTACGTTCGCACGTGGCCGGATCCGGTGACGATCCACTTGTAGGTGGTGAGATCCTCGGCGCCCATCGGTCCGCGGGCGTGCAGCTTGTCCGTGCTGATGCCGATCTCCGCGCCCAGGCCATACTCGCCGCCGTCGCTGAAACGCGTCGAGGCGTTGACCATAACGCTGGCCGAATCCACCCCGGCGATGAACCTCTCGGCCGCGGCGATCGACTCGGTCACAATCGCGTCAGTATGCTTGCTGCCGTACGTGTTGATGTGCGCGATGGCTTCGTCCAGGCCGTCGACGACCTTGACGGCCAGGATGAGGTCGAGATATTCGGCCCGCCAGTCAGCCTCGGTAGCTTCCTTTAGGGCCTTCTTGGCGATTACCTCTCGCGAGGCCTGGTCGCAGCGCAGCTCCACGCCGGCGTCGAGCAGCTTGCGAGCGATTGAGGGCAGGAACGTCTTGGCCAGCGCGGCGTCCACAAGCAGCGTCTCGGCGGCGTTGCAGACGCCCGGCCGCTGGCACTTGGCGTTCATGACGATGTCCGAGGCCATCTCCAGGTTGGCGGCGCCATGCACGTAGACGTGGCAGTTGCCGGCGTAGTGCTTGATGACGGGGATGGTGGCGGACTCGGCCACGGCGCGGATCAGCGACTCGCCGCCGCGGGGGATGATCAGGTCGATGAGCCCTTCTGCCTGTGCCATGGCCGGGACCAGCGACCTCTCGGGATTGTCCAGAACGGTGATGCACTCAGGTGGCAGGTGTGCCGAGGCCAGCCCGCCGCGCAAAGCCTCGGCGATGGCAAGGTTACTCTGGATGGCCTCCTTACCGCCGCGAAGGATGCACGCGTTGCCGGATTTGACACACAGGCCGCCTGCGTCGGCGGTCACGTTCGGCCGGGACTCGTAAATGATGCCGATCACGCCGATGGGCACGCGGCGTTTTTCGATTCGCAGTCCGTTGGGGCGGTTGTAGGCGGCGACGGTTCGGCCAAGAGGATCGACCTGCGCGGCGATCTGCTCCAGCGCCGCAGCCATGCCCTCGACGACCTCGTCGGTCAGACGAAGGCGATCCACCTGCGCCTCGGTTAGGCCGAACTGCTCGCTGCGGGCGAGGTCCTTTTCGTTTGCGGCTTGCAGGTCCGCCTTCTTGTCGCGGATGGCCGCCGCGCAGGCCCGAAGCGCTGTGTCGCGCTGATGGCCCGAGCTTTGGGCCAGCACGGCCGCCGCCGACTGTGCCGCTACGGCAAACTCGCCTATTACTGCCTTGGCGTCCATGGAATCGCTCCCGACGTTCGATTCGCTTCCCGATGTGCCGTCATAGGGTAAGCAAAATGCCCGGCGATGGCAACGTACGGGCCTTGGCGCCCGGTCGTCTGAGATCTTACGGCGCGGGGCTTGGGACGGTGCGTTTTTCGAGCTTGAAGTGCACGGTCGGCTTTTCGCCGACGATTTCCAGGTCCATCCCAGCCGGGAAGTGCACCGTCACGGGACGCTTCAGCCAGCTTTCCACGGGGCGCTTGTCGTCTTCGGTTAACACGACGTGGGCCTCGATCTCCTCGGCCCGCAGACGGTCGAGGTGTTTCTGGGCTCCGTGGACGGTGACCTGCGGCTGCCACTCCAGCGGGTCTTTCCGCACCAGCTTGTACTGCTCCCAGGTGTGGTCTTGCGTCCAAGTGTGGGGGAGGCGCAGGTGCACCGCCAGTGAAATGGTTTTTTCCTCGGTCCGCTCGCTGACCTGTACGGTGACCCTTACTGTCGGTGGTTCCGGCCAGACGCGAATGCCGCCGATTTTGGCAATGATCACAGCCTCGCGCGTGACTTCTTCGCCGGTCGGGACATTTTTCAAATCGACGGGACTGGTCGTCAGCCGTAGAGAATCACCCTTGGGCAGGTCGTTAAGGTCGGAGCTGGCCACGCGGATGGTGACCTTTGCCGGCTGAACCTTCGGCGGGGTATCTTCGGCGAACCTTCCGCCGGTGAACTTCGGTTCGACCGGCACGTCGGCGAGCTGCACGAGGCGGTCAAGGTCGATTAGGATCGTTTTAGGTGCGGCCGATATAACGGTCAGGCCGCTTTTAGACACTAGATCGTTCGCGGCAAGTATCTCTGCCGTCGGGATCATGTGGATGCCGGGCGCGTAGCCTTGCGAGACGTCGTGACGGATCTCCGGGTGGTTTTCCAGCTCGCGTCGAAAAATCATCAAGCTGCTGCTGGTGCCCCGGAGCTTGAAGGTGGTCTCCACGCGCTGGGCCGAAAGCAGTGTCAGGTCCTTCGAAGACCTGGTCGCCAGCACGATGGCGGCGTTGAACTGCCCGTCCTCGGTGTTTTCCAGATCAGCGTAGGCCCAGATGAGCACGGTAATGATGGCCACGAACAGCGCGTTGCGAAACGTGCCGAACCACCATGAGCGGTCGAAGCGCCCCGCCTCGGGAGTATACAACTTGGTCTTGGTCATTTGACTTCGAGGGATTCGCTCTGTTTTGCCTTTCGCCGTCGGCTGACCATGCGCTTCGGCGCCAGCAGACCCAGGAGCATTTCACGAAGGTTCTCCACTTCCAGACCGATGTAGAGCTGGCCGTCGCAGGCCAGCGAGATTCGCCCGGTCTCTTCGGAGACCACCAGCACGACTGCGTCGGATTCCTGGGCCAATCCCAGCGCGGCCCGATGGCGAGAGCCCAGCGATGGATCGACGTCTTCGCTTTCGGCCAGCGGGAATTGGCAGCCTGCCGCCGCCACGCGGCCGGTGCAGACGATCATCCCCATGTCGTGCAGGGCGCTGCCCGGATAGAAGACGGAATTGATCAGGCCCGACGTGAGGTCGGCGTTGACGGTCGTTCCGGTTTCCATCAAGGCCCCCAGGCCGACCGTCCGCTCAATGGCGATCAAGGCGCCGATCTTGTTTCGGGAGAGATAGCCAGCCGAGTCGACGAGCGACTCGACCATTATCTCGACGTCGCTATGCCGGCCGCGAAAGAGCCCCGTCTGGCCGATCTGGATCAGCGCGCGGCGCAGTTCCGGCTGGAATGCCACCATCGCCGCCACGAAGGCAAAGAACAGAAACTTTCCGTAGAGAAACTCCAGCCGATCCCAGTCCAGCGGCGTTTCGCCTAAGTTCCGCGGCAGCAGGCGGATGACGACGTAGACCCCTGCCAGCAGCACCAGCGTGCCCTTGACCAGCCTTGCCCCACGCGTGCCGCGAAGGAACCGCGTCACCCACCAGACCATCACTCCAATCAGCAGGAGCTCCACGGCTACGACGATCGGACTGTAGGTGATCACGCGCTCGAGGTATCTCGTGATGCCGCGAATCAATTCGTCCATCGCCTCTCCATGTGCGCAAAGCTGCCCCCTGAGCCTGCGTCTATCTTAGTATTCGACCGCCTGCCCGCGCAAACTGTAGACGAACGGGTCCGTTTTTTGTTTTTCAGGCGAGAAAACAATTTTCCGCCACCGCCGGTGCTGGTGGGCTTAGCTGCCCTCGATGGCTCGAGCGACTTTCAGGGCCGAGACTAACGCCCCCACGTCGTGGACCCTGAAGATCGTCGCGCCGGCCCGTAGAGCGGCCAGGCAGGCGGCGATCGTTCCACCCAGCCGCCTTGCTGGGACCGGCTCGCCGGTTAGCTCACCGATGAAGCGCTTTCGAGAAGGGCCGATCAGCACGGGCCGGCCCAGCGAGAGCAATTCGCCCACGCCGCCAAGCAGCGCCAGGTTATGCTCCAGGAGCTTACCGAAGCCGATGCCGGGATCGACGATGCAGCGATCGCCCGGCACGCCCGCTGCGGCAGCCGCCGAGACGCGCTCGGCCAGGAACGACCGCACTTGAGCCACCACGTCGTCGTAGCGCGGATTGTCCTGCATGCTTTTCGGCTCACCGAGCATGTGCATGAGGACCATCGCCGCGCCGCGCGAGGCGGCCAGCGAAAACATTTCCTCATCGTCTCGGCCGGCCGAAACGTCGTTGATGATCTCCGCGCCGGCGTCCAGCGCGAAGGCGGCCACCTCCGCGCGTGTGGTGTCGATGCTGACTATGGCCGGCAGATCCGTCGCGGCCGGCAGCACCTCGCGCAGCCGGTCGATCTGCTCAGCCGCCCCGATGCGGCTGGAGGCCGGCCGCGTGGATTCCGCCCCGACGTCGAGGACCTCCGCGCCTTCATGGACCATCTTGCGGGCCTGGGCGACGGCGGCCGCAGGATCGAAGAACTCCCCACCATCGGAGAAGCTGTCCGGCGTGACGTTCAAGACACCCATCACAAACGGCCGGCGGGTTCGATGCGAGTTCAGGATGTCCTCAAGCGTCGCGCTCATCTGCGGAGTCCGGCTGGGCTGCAATCTGCCGGCTGAGTCTCGGCAGATCTGGTTCTGCGATTTATGCTGCTTTAGAGTTTTTCAGCCCGGCTCGGGGATGGTGTCGGGCGGCGGCTGGGGCAGCGGCGGGCTGTGCGTGACGCCGCGAGCCGGCTTTTTCGACTTGAGCTTCTCGGTCTCAAGCAGCTCGTCCACCGTGGGCTTGGCCAGCGGCTTGCCATCGATAATCTGCTGGACATCCTCGGCGGTGAGCGTTTCGTACTTCTGCAGGGCCTGGGCGATGGTTTCGAGCCTCTGGCGGTTGTCCTCGATAAGCTGGCGCGTCGCGGCGTAGGCCTTGTCGATGATCGCCTTGACCTCCTCGTCGATCAGCTGGGCCGTCCGATCCGAATACTCCTTGCCGGACAGATCCATCGGCAGGATCTTCCTATCGTCGTTGGCGTAGTTGACCGGCCCGACGCGCTGCGACATGCCCCAATCCAGGACCATCTTTTTGGCGATTTCCGTGGCCTGGGCGATATCGTTCTGCGCGCCGCTGGAGATGTCGTTGCAGAACATCTCTTCGGCCAGCCGCCCGCCATAGCAGACCGAAAGCAGGGCTTCGCAGTACTTGCGGGTGAAGAGATACCGGTCCTTCTCCGGCAGCGAGAAGGTCGCCCCGCCCATCGCCCCGCGTGGGATGATCGAGACCTTGTGCAGAGGGTCGGCGTCGGGCGTCAGCGACTGGACCAGCGCGTGGCCGGCCTCGTGGTAGGCGGTGATCTCTTTTTCCTTTTCGTCGACGACGCGGGATTTTCTCGCACGGCCCCAGCGGACCTTGTCGCGGGCCTCCTCCAGGTCCGACTGCTCGACGAAGTCCTTCTCGAACATCGTCGCGGCGATGGCGGCCTCGTTGACCATGGCGGCCAGGTCGGCCCCGCTGAACATCGGCGTGCCGCGGGCCAGCCGGTGGAGGTCCACGTCCGGCCCGCACTTGACCTTGCCGGCGTAGATATCGAGAATCGCGTATCGCCCGCGGAGGTCAGGAAGCGGGACGTCGATCTGGCGGTCGAAGCGGCCCGGGCGGGTAAGGGCCGGGTCCAGCACGTCCATGCGGTTGGTGGCCGCAATGACGATCACCTGGTCGGAGCTTTCGAAGCCGTCTATCTCGACCAGGATGGCGTTGAGCGTTTGCTCGCGCTCGTCGTGCCCGCCGCCGTTGAAACCCATGCCGCGCCGGCGGCCGACCGCGTCAATCTCATCGAGAAAGATAATGCACGGCGCGGAGTCCTTGGCTTGCTTGAACAGGTCCCGCACGCGCGAGGCGCCCACGCCGACGAACATCTCCACGAAGTCGCTTCCGGAAATGTTGAAGAACGGCACCTCGGCCTCGCCGGCGATCGCCTTGGCCAGCAGCGTCTTGCCGCAGCCCGGCTCGCCGACCAGTAGCACGCCGTGCGGAATCCGCCCGCCAAGCCGCTGAAACTTCCCCGGATTCTTGAGAAACTCGATGATCTCGCCGACCTCTTCCTTCGCCTCGTCGATGCCGGCTACGTCATTGAAGGTCACCTGCGACTGCTCCTTGGTCACCAGGCGGTGGCGGGATCGTCCGAAGCTTCCCAGAAAACCTCCGCCGCTGGCTGCGGCGCCCAAACGCCGAAACAGGAAGAACCAGATCAGCAGGAACACCACCACCAGCAGCAGCAGTTGCGGCAGAAGCCCGGTCCACCAGCTTTCCTCTTTATAGTAAGGTTTGGCGAGGTTGCTGTGCTTGGCAAGTACGGCGCGCAGGCGGGCGTCGAAATCCTTGTCCGCCATCCAAGAGTAGATCACCACGAAGTTCCGCGACTGGTTGGACTCTAGCCCCTGGGCGTCCTCGGCCAACTGGCCTTCGATCCGCTCCTTGTAGATGATCAGCTTGTCGACCACCTGGCCGTTTTCCAGGTAGTTCCAGAACTCCACGGTGCTGATCTGGCTGCGCCGGGAAAACCCCTCTCGCAGCAGCAACATGAGCACCATGCCCGCACCGATGATCAGCAGCCAGCCCATCAGCGACCGACTGAAGCGGCTGGGCATTTGCGGCGGCGGCTTATGGTCCGGCTTTTCAGGGTTTTTCAGGTCGCCTTCGCCCATGGGAGTTTATCCAGCAGAGAACGCGCAGGCCTATTCTATCATAGGATGAATCGGCAGAATCGCCAAAAGAATCCAGCAGTTGCCGATTGCCGCCTAGTGGCCGCTCACCACGGAGCTTCCATCGTTTCTACGATGCGGCGTGCAAGACGGTTGATGAGAGATTCGCTGCCTTGGAAAAAATCCTCCCCGACCGGACGGTGGGGGATGTAAGTATCGGCCACGCGGAATTCCTTGCGTTCGACCAGAACCTCGCCGTTGCGGAGATCTTTCCACGTAAAGGAGACGGTGAAGGTCGCTTCCAGTTCCCGCGGCAGGCCGGTTTCGGGGTTCTTGCTGAGCACACGCTGCTCGATGAGGTTGATTTTGCCGGTCAGTTCCGTGTCGGCTTGGGACTTCTTGACGACCTTGTAGGGCGTATCCAGCTCTATGCGCTTTTGCAGCGCCTCGGTCAGTCGAAACTCCAGACCGCGACGGTAGACGTCCTTGCCGCGTGTCCAGATCGGCACGGCCACCGTCTTGATCCCACCGCGGTACTGGTTTTTCATCGTATAGCCCCCGCAGCCGGCCGAGGTGGCCGCTGCGGCCGCCAGGAGCACCAGCGAGATTGGAATCTTCGAGCTTTTCATTTGTTTTCGCTGCCTTTCGAGGATGTGGAGGAGGGATTCTGCGGATTTGCCGGCCCGGCTTGGGCGGCATCTTTGGGGTTATTCGCGGCGCGTTTTCTCGGCCAAATCGTCCAGGTGGGTTTGCGGAATGGCCAACGCCTGGCAAACCACGATGGCGAGCCAGCCGGCTTGCTCGCCCTGACCCCCCCGAGACGCAACAACGCGCGTTCTGCGCTCTTGGCCCACGCCGTATCGGGATACTCTTCGACCACCTTCTTATAGTAATACGCTGCGGCAGTGGGGCGGCCGGTTCGGTCGTAAAGGTCTCCGGTCCAAAAGAGCTTGTGGGCCCGGCTGGCTGCGATCTGTTTTAGGATTCGCCCGACGTTGGCCTTGCTCGCTTCGGCGGGGAAGCTGGCTGCGAAGACCCTAAACCGCTGCTCGGCCTCAAGCAGGGGCGTGTCGTCGAATGCCACGCCGCCGAAGGAAGAATACGTCGCCCTGGCCGCCTGGAGCATCACATAGGCCGCCTTAGGCGACTTGGCGAACAGCTCCAGGAACGTGTCATACGCCTCGGTGGCCTCTGTCCACTTGCCTTTGGCGTAGTAATAGTCGCCGATCCGCAGCAGCGACCCGGCGGCGATATCAGTGCCGGGTGCATGCTCGGCAATGCGTGTGAGGATCTCCACGCCCTCGTCGGCCGCGGGCAGTTTCATGAAGCGCAGCACGATCCGTTTCTTGCCGCTTAGAAACGCCTCGGCAATTTCGTACTCCCGCTCCAGGGCCTCCTCTGAAAGTCGGCCATTGGGAAACTCATCGAGCTGTTTCTCGAACCATTCGTAGCCCTGGTAGTAGCGGCCGCGATTGATCTCCGCCCGCCCGGCCAGCAGGTAGATCTCCTCGCGGCCTGCGCTGTCGGGATGCTTTTTGAGGAACTTCCGGGCCGCCTTAACGGCCTGCTTGTTCCGGCCGGCCTTTAAGAGCCGGCGGATCGGCGCGACCTGCCCGCCTGCGGTGCCTTCAGTCGCCTTGGCGGCAGGGGTCCACTTGCCGCCCTTCCACTGGCGGGATTCCTGCCCACTCAGCGGCCCAGCCGGCCAAAGGACCACCAGGAAAGCTGCAGCCAGATACCAGTGGCGGAGATTCTTCATGAAAGTATTTTCCGTTGCCTGCCGGGGGCGGTCGCGACGCCTCGCCGCCCGGTAAGGGCCTCTCTGCTAGGTGCATAGATTATACGCCCCGCTCTTGGCCCTGCAAGCAAAGCCCAGACAGCCTGCGCCAGGGATTTGGCTGCTTCAATGATACGGCTTCTGTCACTGTAAATTCTCCGTTGGAGGGGCTATTCTGGCTGGCGTCGGCAGCCTGCGGGCGGGATTGCGTGGCGGGCGAGCTTCAGCTCCTTGCCGAGCTGCTCGCGGATGTGGTAGGCCAGCAGGCGGTTAACTGCGTGGGCCTGGCTGTCGGGCAGGGTGATTCTCTTTGCAGACGGTTTAGCGGCCTGGGCCGCCTGGAGGGCCGCCAGGCCGGCCAGCGTCGGACCGTCCAGGCGGTACTTTTCCATCACCGCCGTCTCGCAGTCGCGGCAGAGCAGCCCACCCTTGGAAGCGGAAAAGTACAGCTCGCCCCGCTTGGCCGCGCTGGGCGGCGGGCTTTTGCCGCACTCCACGCACGCGGCCAGCTCGCCGAGCAGCCCCACATGGCTGAGCAGGCGCCACTGGAAGTACGCCAGCACGGCCGGCGCGGGCGCATCGGCCTGGCCCAGGCGCACCAGACAGTTGTGCAGCAGATCGAAAACCTCCGGATGCGGGTCGGACTCGGCGAGCATCTCGCCGACAAGCTCGATCATATATAGCGCGGGATACAGCCGCCCCGCGTCGCGCCTCAGCGGCGCGTGCAAAGTCGTCTCGGAAAACTCGATCAGCACACCCAACGCCTCGCCTCTAGAGGTGGTGAACACCAGCTCCCCTTCGCTCAGCAGGTCGATCGCACCGCCGGATTTGCTCTTGGGCCGCTTCGTGCCCTTGCCCAGAAGGCGCACCGCCCCGACGCCACGCGTGAAGAAACGCACCACCTGCGAAGTCTCGCTGTAATCGGTGGTCCTCAGGCAGATAGCCGGCTCGCGGTGTCGCATGGCAGAGAGTATAGCAGACAGCCCATCCCAGGCACGAAGTCTCCCGGCTTGCGTCCGGAACCCACCTGCGCGGACAGGCAGAGATGGGATGTTATTCTTCGTCCTCTTGCTTGTCCGTCTCCAGCACTTCGACGCGCAGGCGCGTGATCTTTCGCTCGTCGGCGGCCAGGACGGTCAGCCGAACGCCGTGGCTTTCCAGCGTTTCGCCGGCCGCGGGTATGAAGCCCAGCTCGGAAAAGACGAAGCCCGCCACGGTGTCGTAGTCTTCATCTTCGGGCAGCTCCAGATTGAGGGCGTCGTTCAGTTCGTCGATATAAAATCGCCCGTCCACCTCTGCGGTGCGCTGGTCGATCTGCTTGATCGCCGCCGCGGCCGTGGCGTCGTATTCGTCGGAGATCTCGCCGACGATCTCCTCGACTACGTCTTCGATGGTGATCAGCCCGGCCGTGCCGCCGTACTCGTCCAGCAGGATCGCCATGTGCACTTTGCGGGCCTTGAACTCCCTCAGCAGGTCGTCCAGCGGCTTGGTCTCCGGCACGAAGTAGCATTTGCGCAGGATGTCTCTGACTTCGGCCGGCTTAGGCCCGCCGGCGAGCTTGAGCATGTCCTTGGCGTAGAGCAGACCGACGATGTGGTCCAGGTCGCCCTCGCAGACTGGCACGCGTGTGTGGCCGGCTGCGACTATCCTTTCAATCGCCTCCGCCCACGGCGTATCGACGGGAAGGGCGAATATGTCCGTTCGAGGCGTCATGATCTCGCCGGCCTGCGTCTGGCCAAACTCGATGACCGAGTCGATCATCTGGACCTCTTCGGCGTCGACGGCACCCTCGGCCTGAGCCTGCGAGGCAGCCTGAAGGATCTCCTGCTTGGCGCTGACGCCGTTTTGTTCGTTGTCCCCAGGCGCGCCGGACAGTCGGCGGATGGGCGAGTCGAAGGCCAGCATCACGGCCGTGACCGGATACAGCGCGTATCTAAAGAACATCAGCACGCCCAACGTGCGGGCGAGCACCTTCTCGCCGGCGTAGGCCGCCCACGCGTGCGGGATCGCCACGCCGAAGGTGGCGATAATCGCCGCAGCCGCTGCGATCGCCGCTAAGGCCGGCCAGAATCGCATCTCGGAATCGAAAAGGTAGATCAGCGCTGCGACGATGATGAGGTTCATCAGTGCCCGGCAAAGTGCTACGGTCAGCCGCAATGCCTTTAGGTTCCGCGCCAGGGCCTCCAGGCGCCTCTGGCGGTTCGCCCCTGAGAAAGCATCTTCCAGCGCGGCCCGCCGAAATGATCGAAGCGCAAAGCCGCACAGCGAAAAGAAGCCGGAGAGCCCCGTTGCCGCGACCGCCACCCAGAAAAGAGGATTCACCTTGATAGGGACTCCGCTAAGAGCGTCCCAGGCACTTCTGCCAAGCGCCACAAGCGATCGGCCGCAGGGGACGCTCTCCGCAGCCAACGCGCATTCGCTCGACAGGACATCTTGCAGTCCATAATCATCATAGCCACTTGGCAGGGCTTGGCAAGGGATGTTGGGCACGGCGATGCGGGGCGGCTGCGGCAGTTGGAGGCTCTGGAGCGTTCGGATGGCCGGCGCCCCCCCCCCCGCCAAGGCAGTTGGCCTTGACAGAACGGCGATAGGTCGCTAGCATTTCTGGCCTTGCCTCGAGGGCGAGTTGCCTTCTTTGGCTCCGGGTGAGCCGGGAGCAGGATCGTGGCCAAGAAAAAGGACTCCGTGGCACTGTTTGAGGTGCTCACGAGGACCAGGCAGAATCGCAAGGAGGCCGGGCTGGGCGTTCCAAGTTGGATGGGCTCAAGCAAGCCGGCGGATCAGGCGGGCGAACTGCAACCGATCTCGCCGGCGCCCGAAGTGGGAGCCATCCCAGCCGATCCGATGGTCTCGACGGCCGACGGGCGGTTGAAGCTCTCGCTGAATTACGTTAGCTGCCTGGTCGCTGCGTTGGGGCTGGTGGTGCTGTTGGTGCTGGCGTTCTGGCTGGGCCATTGGACGGGCCGGGCGCTGGGCGCCGATGGCCCCCAGCCACCTGCCGTCGGCCAACGCCCGCAGCAGCCGTCCGGCCAACCTCCCCCGGGCGACCAAGGCCCGACGCCTGCCGTTCGCGTCTCGGGAAAGTATTACCCGGTGATCCAGGGCACGCAGGGCTTGACGCAGCAGCGATACGAAGATGCCGAGAAAATCGTGCAATATTTGGCCCGCAACGGGCTTCAGGCCGACGTGAGAATCTGGCGCGGCACGCCCAGGCAGTACGTTGTCTGGTCGTTGAGCGGGTTTGACTCCCCGCAGAGCGACGAGGCCCTGGAGTTTATCGCCAGGGTTGAACAGCTAGGCCGAAAGTATCTGGCCGAGGGTGGCCGATACGGTTTCAGTCAACGCGACCGGGCCGGACGGCTGAAACCCTGGTTCATCCGGGCACGATAAGACCCGCCGAGCCACTGCCGGAGGGCAAAGATCTTTAGGAGCAACGATAGTGACGATCGACCGGACATTGAAACTACACGGTGGGCTGCTTAGGACTCGCAGCGTACTGACTCGGGCGGAGCGGATCGCCCACTTGATCGATGAAGGGAAGTTCGACCCCCAGAGAGACTCCCCGATGGGCTTGCCCAAGGTGCGTGTGCGGCACTCCAAGGCCGGCACCAAGACGAAGAAGGCCGAAGAACCGAAAGTCGAGGCCGAGGCCGCCGCGGCCGAAGCTGAAACCCCACCCGAGGCCGAAGCCGCTAAAGAGCAGACCCCCGGCCGCCAAGATTAGGCCCGCAGAACCATCACCTGTGTGCGGCAAAGCAGGGGCAGAAACGCTCGGAGGCGTCAAGCCGCCGAATCCCTTTTCAGTCCGAATGCTTTGATTCGTGCCTTTTTCCAGATAGACTCACTGCACTCCTGATCGGTGAAGCAGTTATGATGCGCGAAAGCCATAAGATCGCCGAACGCGTGAGGCTGCTGGACGCCTCGGGGATCCGGAAGGTCTTCGACCTGGCCGCCAAGATGAAAAACCCCATCAATCTCTCCATCGGCCAGCCCCATTTCGACGTTCCGCAGGCCGCTAAGGACGAGGCGATTCGGGCCATCCAGGCCGGCCAGAACAAATATACACAGACGCAAGGCACGGCTGAGCTTCGCAAAGCAGTCGCCCAGCAGTGCAGAGGGGAGTTCGGCTGGGACGACGATCGGCTCTACCTGATCACCTCGGGCGTCAGCGGGGCACTGGTGCTTGCGATGCTGACGCTGGTGGAAGTCGGCGATGAGGTGGTCTTTACCGACCCTTACTTTGTGATGTACTCGCACCTGGTGAAGCTGGCCGGCGGCGTGCCTGTGCCCGCCGATACCTATCCGGATTTTCGCCCGGACGTCGGGCGGATCGCCGAGGCCATCACCGACAAGACGCGGATGCTGATCCTGAACTCTCCGGCCAACCCCACCGGGGCGGTCTACAGCGAACAGGAGCTGCGCGAGATTGCCGAGCTGGCTGCCAAGCGAGACCTGCTGATTGTCTCCGACGAGATCTATCAGCACTTCTGCTACGACGGGCCGTTCGTCTCCGCCGCTTCAATCTACGAGAACACGCTTTTGATGCGGGGCTTTTCCAAGAGCTACGCGATGACCGGCTGGCGGGTGGGCTGGTGCACCGGCCCGCGAACGATCATCGAAAAGATGACGATGTTGCAGCAGTACAGCTTCGTTTGCGCCCCGAGCATGGCGCAGGCTGCGGCGATAACGGCACTGAGCTGCGACGTCTCAGCCGAGGTGGCTGCGTACAAGAAGAAGCGCGACATGGTCCACGATGCGCTGGGCGAGCCGTTCGGCCTAAGGCGACCGCAAGGCGCCTTCTACGCCTTCGTGCCCGCCCCGGGTGGCAAGGCCACCAACTTCGTCGCCAACGCGATCGAAAACAACGTGCTGATCATACCCGGCAACGTCTTCTCGCAAAAGGACACGCACTTCCGCCTGTCCTATGCAACTTCCGACGAGAGGCTCACCGAGGGGCTTGAGATTCTCGTCAAACTGGCGTAAAGACCAACGCTTCACCGCAAAGCGCACCGAGTTTGAGGAGAGCATTCATGGCCGGTTCGAATAAAAGGCCGCGCGTCGTCGTCATCGGCGGGGGGATGATTACGCGGATTCAACTTCTGCCGACACTATACCACCTTCAGCGCGAGGGACTCCTGGGCCGGATAGACATCTGTGCGCTGAACGCCGCGCCGCTGGCCGAGTTGAAGGCCGACCCGACGCTCAAGGAGGCCTTTCCAGGCAGCGAATTCACACCGCATCCGGACCCGGCCAAGGTCGATCCGGCCGAGACGTTTGGCGAGCTTTACAAGGAAGTTCTCGCCTCTCTTCCGCCGGGCTCGCTGGCCGTGATCGCCGTGCCGGACCATCTGCATTATCCGGTGCTCAAAGAGGCGATCGCCCGCGACCTGCATATCTGCATCGTCAAGCCGCTGGCGCTGACGCACGCACATGCCGACGAGATTGCCAAGCTGGCCTTCGAGCGCGGGCTGATGGCGGGCATCGATTACCACAAGCGCTTCGACTATCGCAACCTGATCGCTCGCCGCGACTACCGGAGCGGGCGGTTCGGCGTCTTCCGCCTCGCCCAGGCCCACCTGCACGAGCCGTGGTACTATCGCGATTCCAACTTCCAGAACTGGTGCACCTGCGAGAACAGCGACATGTTCACGTACGTCGGCTGCCACTACGTGGACCTGGTGGCCTTCATCACGGGCCTTCGCCCCGTGGCCGTCAGCGTCCATGGCGTGGTCGACACCTACCCAAACGGCAAAGAGGGCTTTCTCTGGACCGACGGCCGGGTGATCTGGGCCAACGGCGCGGTCCTGAGCGTCGCAAACGCAATCGGCTATCCCAACGCCGCGCCCGGCGGAAACAGCCAGGGCATGGCGATGTGGGGCAGCAGTGAGAGCGACGCAACGCTGATCGTACACGACGATCGGTTCCGCGGCGTCAAGCACAGCTACACCGCCGCCGGCAACGAGCCGGGCGATACCGTCTATACGGAGCCGAACCCCGATTACTTCCGTCTGATAGACCTCGGCGGCGAGGGCCTAACGCCCGAAGGCTACGGGCATCGCAGCGTGGCCTACATTGTGCAGGCCTGCTGCGAAGCCGCCGCAATGAAAAACCTAGAAGACCGTCAGCAGCTCATTCGCCGCTATGACGCCGAGGGCATCATGGCCACGCCGGCCAACAGCAACTATAACGAGCTGGTGATAGAAGCCGGCCGAAAGAGCATACTCGCCGGCGGGCGCGAGGTCGTCATCGACTACGAGACCAACGCCGTCGGTTTCCGCAAATATTGATTTTCCGCAAGTCGGCGGCGTGGGCTCGATATCGTCTCCGAGGGTATTGCAACGTTTTTCATAGGTAGCGCAGAGAGCAGCAGGGATAAGAGATGGCAACGAAGGAATTCTCACTGACACCTGAATCGGTCGAAGAGGTTCGCAGTAAGTATCGCACGATCCGGACGAAGATTCCCGTCCCGGAATCGCTGCCCTTGTTGAAGCGTCTGCGGGGGCTTGAGCCGCGGAGCATGGGCGGCCAGCCGCCAGTAATCTGGCATCACGGCCAGGGTGTAAGCGTCTTTGACCCTTACGGCAACAAATGGCTGGACTTCTCCAGCGGCGTGCTGGTGACGGCCTGCGGGCATGGCCGCGCGGAGATCGTCCAGGCCATCCAGGCCACGGCCGGCCAGGGACTCTGTCACGCCTATTGCTTCCCGACGGAGATCCGCGGGAAGCTCATCGAGAAGCTCACCGCGATGCTGCCGCCGCCGCTAAAACGCGTCTTCCTGCTGACGACCGGCTCGGAGGCCGTCGAATGCTGCATCAAGCTGGCCCGGACGCAAGGCCTTCAGATCGGCGGCAAGAAAAAGAGCATCCTGGTGACGTTCGAGAACGCCTTCCACGGCCGGACGCTCGGGTCACAGCTAGCCGGCGGCTCGGCTGCGCTGAAGAGCTGGATCGGCGATCTGGATCCGCGGTTCGTCCAGGTGCCGTATCCGGACGGCTTCAGGCAGACCGACGTCAGCTTCGACGTCTTCGAGGCCAGCCTCGCCGCCCAGGGCGTCGACGCCGATGAAGTCTGCGGCGTGATGAGCGAGACGTATCAGGGCGGCAACGCTGCTCTGATGCCGGCGGCCTACGCCCAGGCCCTTCGAGCCTGGTGCGATGCACACCAGGCGGTTTTGATCTTCGATGACATCCAGGCCGGCTTCGGCCGAACCGGAGCGCCCTTTGGCTTTTCCCACTTTGGCATCGTGCCGGACCTGGCCGCCTGCGGCAAGGGGATTTCCGGCGGCATGCCCCTCTCGGCCGTGATCGGAACCGACGAGCTGATGAGACTCTACGGGCCGGGCGAGATGACCTCCACGCACTCGGCCAACCCGATCTGCGCCGCAGCGGCCCTCGCCAACCTGGAGGTTATCGAGAAGGAAAAGCTCATCGAAAACGCCGCCCAACTGGGGCCGGTACTGGCCGACGGGGCGAAGCGGATTCAGCAAGCTTCCGGCGGAAGAATCGGACACTTCGCCTCCATAGGACTGGTCGCCTGCGTACAGTTTACTAAACCTGGCACGACCGATCCGGACGCCGAGTCCGCCTGGCAATTTGTCAGCAAGGCCGTTCAACGCGGCGTGATGCTCTTTGCCCCGGTGGGCATCGGCGGCTGTGCGGTGAAGCTGAACCCGCCGCTGGTGATCGAAGCCGAAGCATTGCTGGAAGGATTGGGCGTGCTGGAGGAAGTGGCCGGCAGTCTTTAGGCATCGCACATGGCAGAGAGGGCCTTTCGAGAAACGCAGAAAGCGACGACGCGTGTGAGCAATCAATCGATACTTTCCGGTGCGCTGGTGAATCTGGACAAGGCTGCGGCGCTGCTGGCCGGGCAGATCGAGCAGGAGCTGATCGCCAAGATCCGCCAGCCGAAGGAGCGCATCGAGCTGGAGCTAACGCCCGAGCTGAGCGACGGGAAGATCCACAGCTTTGACGCGTTCGTCGTGCGGCACAGTGATGCGCTCGGTCCGGCCAAGGGCGGCATCCGCATGACGCCGACGGTCAGCCTGGACGACGTGACCGGTTTGGCCATGGAAATGTCCTGGAAGTGCGCCCTGATCGGCGTGCCGTTCGGCGGAGGCAAAAGCGCCATCTTGGCCGATCCCGACCAGCTAAACCGGCGCGACAAGGAAACGCTGATCCGCAGCTTCGCCCGCAACGCCCATCGTCACATCGGCCCGCAGATTTACGTACCCGCCCCGGATATGGGCACCGACGAGGCCGACATGGGCCACATCAAAGATGCCATCTGCTACTCACTGGGCCAGGCCACCACACAGGGCTGCTACGTTACGGGAAAACCAGTGATCCTGGGCGGCATTCCCGGCCGGCGCGAAGCGACCGGGCGCGGCGTTGTGATCTGCCTCTGTGAGGCGCTGAAGGTTCTGGGCATTGATCCGAAAGGAGCGAGGATTATCCTCCAGGGCTTCGGTAATGTGGGCTCAGCGGTGGCCCGCATGCTCCACCGGCTCGGTGCGCTGCTGATCGGAGCGGCCGATCTTTACGGGGCCCTCTGGAATCCGGACGGGCTGGATATCCCGGACCTGGCTGCACACGTCGAGCGGACGGGCAGCGTTAAGGGCTTTGCCGGCGGAAAGGAGGCCGACGGCAGGAAGCTCCTGGAGATGGACTGCGACGTGCTGATCCCCGCGGCGGAGGCCGAACAGATCACCTCGGAAAATGCCCCGCAGATATCGGCCAAACTCATCGCCGAAGGCGCCAACAGCCCGACAACGCCCGAGGCCGACGCCATTCTCAATCAGCGCGATATCTGGGTGATTCCCGACATCCTCTGCAACGCTGGCGGTGTGTTCGTTTCCTATCTTGAATACACTCAGGAGACCCAGCAGGAGCAGATGACCGCCCGTCAGGTAGAAGAGAGACTCGCCGATCGCATGGTCGAGCGGTTCGGCCAGGTTCGCCAGCTTTCCGAGCAGCGGGACCTGCCGATGCGTGATGCGGCAATGTACATCGCCCTTGAGCGGGTCTGCTCGGCGCTGATGGCCCGCGGCTACCTGCCGTGACGATTGCCCACCTTGGCGTCCACAACCTGTCAAAAAGCACTTGCATAAAGTTCAGACAGGGAATAAAAGCTCGCAGACTCCTAAGAACGCGTTTTGGCTGGGAACAACGGCGCCGATGAAGTTTCACCTGGTGGACAAGATTAAGTGGATCGAGCCGGCCGGTGACGAGCGGTCTCGAGTCGGCAAACGGATCATCACGACTAAGGCCCTGTCGCTGGCCGAGGAGTACCTTGCCGACCACTTCCCGGCCTTTCCGGTTTTGCCTGGCGTGATGATGCTGGAGGCACTCGTGCAGTCGGCGGCCTGGCTGGTCCGCGTGGAGCAGGATTTTACCAAGAGCATCATTGTCCTTTCGCGCGCCCGGAACATCAAATATGCCAGCTTCGTCACCCCCGGCGACGTATTGCGCTGCGAACTGGAGGCGATGGAGATCTCCGAGACGGAAGCGAAGTTCAAGGGTACCGGCTTCGTTGGCGAGAGACAGACGGTCTCAGGACGGTTGGAGCTGCGGTGTTTTAACCTGGCTGAGAAGCACAGCTATCTCGCCGAAGCCGATCAGGCCATCATCGCCCAGCTCCGCGAGCAGTTTAAGCTGGTGGGCGGGCCGGCTGCCTTGCCAGCCGCTCCCAGCGCCTGAGAGAGACGCATACCAACCCTCTGCGATTTACTTTGCGTGGAACAGGGCTGGCGCACGATAAATTGGATGGTGGCCGGGTCTGCGAAGGCGACCAGTCGCCTTCGCAGACCACCGCGCCGTTGACTTTGACAGCGAGAGTTCCTATACATTAGGTGCCTTTCCGGGACGAGCTGCGAAAGGCGCATACTGGAAAACCAAGCGGCACGAGAGGAGAGTTGAGCCAATGCCGATGACCGAAGAGAAAGTCTTCGCGAAGGTGAAAGAGTCACTGGTCGACGCCCTGGGTGTGGACGACGACGAGGTCACGTCGGAGGCGACGCTCACGGGTGATCTTGGGGCCGAGTCGATCGACTTTCTTGACATCGTCTTTCGACTGGAGAAGGCCTTCGACATAAAAATCCCCCGCGGCGAGCTGTTTCCGGACAATATCCTGAACAACCCCGAATTCGTGCAGGACGGCAAGCTCACCGAGAAGGGCCTGTCCGAACTCAAGCAGCGCATGGCCCATGCCGACTTCAGCGAGTTCGAGAAGGATCCCGACGTCAATAAGATGGCCGAGCTGTTCAAGGTCCAGACCATCGTCAATTACGTCGTGAGCAAGGTCAACTGATTGACGATCCTGCTCCGCGAAGCAGCCCTCCCGATAAATCGGGACCGGAGCTGCGCAGCACGAGTTGTCGATTGACGATTTGGAAGGGGCAACTTCCGAGACAATCGAAAGTCGGAATCTATCATGCGTTGGATTTGGATCGACCGGTTTGTGGAGTTTGTTCCGGGGCAGAGGGCGACAGCCGTCAAGAACGTCTCTCTGGCTGAGGAACATGTCCACGACCACTGGGAGGCCTTCCCGATTCACCCCGCTTCATTGATGATCGAGGGCGTGGCCCAGACGGCCGGCGCCCTCGTCGGCCAGGCGAGGAACTTCAAGGAAAAGGTCATCCTGGCAAAGATCTCCAAGGCCGAGTTCGACGAGATCGTCGTCCCGGGCGACCAGGTCACGTTCAAAGTCCAGATCGATACCATCACCGAGGAGGCAGCCTCCACCCGCGGGATTGTGCTGAAGAACGGCCAACCCATCGGGCGGGTCGATCTGATGTTCTCTCACATCGATCAGAACCTCGCCGGCGTGAAGTTCCCCAAGGAAAACTTTGTGTTCACGGGGCAGTTCAAGCGCCTCCTGGCCCCGTTGTTGGGGGACGGCGATGCCTAAGAGGGTCGCCATCACCGGCCTGGGCGTGGTGACGCCCGCGGGGATCGGTATCGAGGCGTTCTGGCAGGCGCTGCTGGGAGGCGCCAGGGCCATCCGCCAGATAAGCGGCTTTGACGCCGGCAGCTTCCCTTGCCGGATCGCCGGCGAACTGGAGGACTTCTCCGCCCGCAAGTTCGTCCCCAAGGACTATCGCAAGTCCGTCAAGGTGATGGCCAGGGATATCGAGAGCGCCGTGGCCGCGGCGGACCTGGCCGTTCGCGATTCTGGAATCGTTACGCGCGGGATCGATCCGGAAAACACGACGATCGATTCCAGGCGGCTCGGCTGCAACATCGGGGCGGGTTTGGTCTGCGCCGACCTGACCGAGCTGGGCACGGCTGTCAACACCGCCGTGGTGGACGGCAAATTCGACCTGAAGCAGTGGGGCCGGGTCGGCATGGACAACCTCACGCCGCTGTGGCTGCTGAAGTACCTGCCGAACATGCTTTCCTGCCACGTGACGATCATCCACGGCGCCGGAGGCCCGAGCAACACGATCACATGCGGCGACAGCTCAGCCCACCTGGCTGTCGGGGAGGCCTCGCGTGCGGTGGCGCACGGCCGCGCCGAGGCGGTCATCGCCGGCGGGGCCGAGAGCAAGCTCAACCCGATGGGCCTGCTGCGCCAGAGCCTGCTCGGCCGCCTTTGCAAGAGCGGCAACGGCCCGCCCGCCGAGGCCTGCCGGCCCTTCGACGCAGCACATAGCGGCACCGTCATCGGCGAGGGCGGCGGGCTGGTCATCCTGGAAGAGATGGACCGGGCCTCGGCACGCGGGGCGAGAATCTACGCCGAACTGGTCGGCTTCGGCGCGGCGTGCGATCCCGGCGGCTTGGAGGTAACAAAGCCAACCGCCTGCGGGCTGGACCTGGCCGTGCGAAAGGCCATCGCAGATGCCGGCATCTCGCCCGAACAGATAGACCTTATCGTCGCGCACGGCACGGCCGTGCCGGAAGAAGATCAGTTGGAATGCCAGGCCTGGCAGGACGCGATAGGCCAGGCAGCTTACCGGATGCCGGCCGTGGCTATTACCGGTGCGATCGGCTCGCTTTTCGCCGGCGCCGGCGGGGTGGAGCTGGCCACCACGGCCATGGCCCTGCATACGCAGAAGGTCCCGCCGACGGCCAACTTCACCGCGTGCGATGCCGGCTGCAACCTGCAGTTCTCGCCCGAGGCCCGCGAAAAGGAGATGACCTACGCAGTTACGGGCGCCTTTAGCGTCGGCGGGCAGAGCGCCGCGTGCGTACTGAAACGAATCGAGACATGAGCGACAGACGCGTTGTCATTACGGGAATGGGCACGGTTAACCCGCTCGGCCACGACGTGGAGAGCACCTGGCAGGCGATGCTGGCCTCCAAGAGCGGGATCAGCGCCACCGAGCTGTTCGACGCCAGCACGTTTCCCTCGACGTTCTCGGCACAGGTCAAGGGTTACGAACTGGCCTCACAGATCGACAGCGCCGCCAGGCACGTCCACGCGGGCCGGCACTGCACGTTCGCCATCGGGGCGGCTGTGCAGGCCTGGAGGCAGTCCGGCCTGGCCGCGAGCAACAAACTCGACAAAACGAAAGTGGGCATCTATCTCGGCAGCGGCGAGGGCAGCCTCGATTTCGACAACTTCACCTCACTGCTGGTCGACGCTTGGAGCGATGAGCGAATCGACACGCGCCGCTGGGCCAAGCTGGCCTTTGAGCGCATGGACCTCTACCGCGAGGCCGAGCAGGAATCGAACATGGTGCTGACCCATCTGGCGGCGGAGTTCGATGTGCGCGGCCCGTCCTTCAACGTCCTGACCGCCTGCGCCGCCAGCACACAGGCCATCGGCGAGGCCGCCTTGCAGATCCGCCACGGCGATGTCGACGCCGTCATCACAGGCGGGGCCCACAGCATGATCCACCCCTTCGGCGTGACCGGCTTCAATCGCCTTACGGCCCTTTCGACGCGAAACGACGATCTTGCCGCGGCCTCCCGCCCGTTCGACATGACACGCGACGGCTTCGTGCTGGGCGAGGGGGCCAGCATCCTGATCCTGGAAGACTATGACTTCGCCAAGTCCCGCGGGGCGAAGGTTCTCGCCGAGGTCGTCGGCTACGGCGCCAGCGCCGATGCCTTCCGCATTACCGATCAGGACCCGGCAGGCCAAGGCGCCGCTGGTTCCATGCAGGCCGCCCTTGATGACGCCGGCCTGCAACCGGGCCAGATCGACTACATCTCCGCGCACGGCACGGCCACGCAGCAGAACGACCAGGTCGAGACCAAGGCCATCAAGACAATCTTCGGCGAGCGCGCCTACAAGATCCCCATCTCTTCAGTCAAGAGCATGATCGGGCATCTGATCGCTGCAGCCGGGGCGACCGAGCTGATCACCTGCGTGCTGGCTATCCGCGATCAGATTCTCCCGCCCACGATCAACTACAAGGTCGCCGACCCCGAATGCGACCTGGACTACGTGCCCAACGCCCCGCGCAAGGCCAAGGTCCGCACGGCCATGTCCAACAGCTTCGGCTTCGGCGGGCAGAACAACACACTCATAATCACAGCCGCCGAGTGACTCGCCTCAGATGCCTTGCCTACGCCCGAAAGAACTCAGCAGCCCCTTGTTTTTCGCCTAGCGGGGCTGTATGCTGCCGGGTCAAGTTGGTTGGCAGCAGTTCCGCTCAAGGAAAGTTTCTTTCGACGGATTTAGGGTAAATTCTAATCGGACGACGCTGGAGCAATGATCGACCTACTTAAAGCGCAGCTTGGCATGACGTTCTGGGAATGGATCGTCTGGAACTGGGCGGCCCTGGCCATCGCCCTTACGTTAATCTCCCTGCTGATCTTTCTGATTCTGCTCTTGACCAAATACATACGAATCTGCCTGAACATCTTCACAGACACGCACCCTCCGCTGGCGATGGGCCCGCTGGACTTCCAGCGCCTGGAAGGCAACGTGGTGCGGTTCCGCAGCTTCGACGGAACGTCTCTTCGCGGCATGCACCTGGCGGCCGTCAACCGCCGAACGTACAAGGGCACGATCGTCTTCTGCCACGAGTTCAACTCGGACATGTACAGTTGTGCCCGCTACGCCCGCCCGCTGATCGAGACCGGCTTCGACGTGTTCACCTTCGACTTCCGCGGGCACGGCGATAGCTCCTGCCCCAGCAGGTATCGCCCGCTGCAGTGGCCGTCCGACAAGGAGCTGGACGACGTTATGGGTGCCTGTGCGTACGTCGAGTCGACGCTGGCCGCCGAGGGCAAGCCCACCGAGATCGGCCTGTTTGGTATCTCCCGTGGCGCCGGTGCGGGGCTTTTGGCGGCCTCCAGCGACACCAACATCAAGGCCATTATCTGCGACGGGGCCTTCAGCACGGAAAGGACGCTGATGGCCCTGATGAAGCGCTGGGTCCATATTTTCGCCCGCATCAAGCTGGTCTATGAGTTCCATCCCGATACGTTCTGGCGGTTCCTCGTCTGGCTGCTGATGCGTTTCGCGCAGCCCAAGCTCGGCTGTCGGTTCCTATCGGTGGCCAAGGCGCTGCGGGAGATGCAGCCGCGGCCGATCCTGTTCATACACGGCCAGAAGGACAGCTACATCCGCGAGGACCAGACGCAACTTCTGTACGCCCAGGCCCCTTCGCCGAAATACCTCTGGATCGCCGCCGGGGCCAAGCACAATCAATCGGTGATCGTCGAGCCCAGGCAGTACGCCAAACGGACCATAGCCTTCTTCCGACGCCACCTGGCCGCCGAAGCCATCGACGAAAGCGAAATCACCTCACCGGCCGAGATCGAAGTGGCATAAAGGCTAGGTCTACTATCACGGCGGCGGATGCTTCTTGAGCGTGCGGGTATTCTTCGGCCGAACCAAAAAGAATGACGAAGGATGAATGTCTAACGAATGCCTAATAGCTAATGACTAATAACGAGTGACACATTGCAGGTCACCTTTATCCGCGTCGTGGGCGTTGCATTCGTCATTCGGAATTCGTCATTGCCCCGCAAAGTTCGTTTACCTATGGGAATAGCACTGTAAAATTCTGAAGCTTAAGTGAGGTTCTCGGTCTTGTGACGGATCGCTGCGGTGAGTCTTAGTCGTGAGATATTAAGGCCTGTGGCTTTTATCGCCTCCTGCCACGCGGCGAGGCAGCTGCGCGCCTTCCTGGCCGCACATCAAAAAACCCGCCAGGTGCAGGATAGGCTGCTGGCCGAACTCATCGAGCGCCACTTGCAGACGGACTTCGGCCGCGACCATGGTTTTTCTTCCGTTCGCAGCTACGAGGACTTCAAGGCGGCCGTGCCGCTCGGAAACTATGAGACGCTGCGGCCCTACATGGAGCGTCTCTTCGCCGGCGACCAGCAGGCACTGCTGCCACGTGGCGAGCAGCTCTTGATGTTCTGCCAGACCTCCGGCACGACCGGCGAGCCCAAGAACATCCCCGTCACGCGGCGCTTCCTCGAGCAGATGCGGCGCGGGTGGAATATATTCGGGCTGAGAGTGCTTAAGGATCATCCAGCCGCCTGGCTGCGCCCGATTCTCCAGATTTCCTCGCCCATGAGGGATACGCTAAGCCCGACTGGCCTTCCCTGCGGGGCGATCAGCGGGCTGCTGGCGGCCACACAGAAGCGCATCGTGCGGAGGATGTACGTCGTGCCGGAAGGCGTCTCGGAGATAGGCCACCCGGAGGTGCGATATTACACCACGCTCCGCTGCGGCGTCGGCCGCGACGTGGCGCTGATCACCACGGCCAACCCTTCCAGCACGATCAGGCTCATCGAGAGCGGCCAGGAAAACGCCGAGCGGCTGATTCGCGACGTGGCCGATGGTACGGTCAGCCCGCCCGGCGGCCTTGACCGCCGCCTGGCCTCGAAGATGCGCTTCAAACCAAATCCGAAGCTGGCTCGTCGGATGGAAGACGGCCTCAAGCGCGACGGCCGGCTGCTGCCGCGACACTTCTGGAACATCGCCTTCCTGAACAACTGGACCGGCGGTACGCTCAAGCTGTATCTGGGGCCTCTCAAGGAGCTCTTCGGCGAGGTGCCAATTCGCGACATCGGGCTGCTGGCCAGCGAGGGGCGGTTCTCCGTGCCCATCGCCGACGGCACGCCGGCCGGCCTGGCCGAGATCACGGGCAACTTCCTGGAGTTCATCCCGGCCGAGTGCGCCGAAAAGCAAAACCCTCCAACGCTGCGGGCCGATGAGGTCGAAGTCGGCGGTGAGTATTTCCTGGTCATCACCAATTGGGCGGGTCTTTGGCGGTACAACATCGACGACCGCGTCCGAGTCACGGGCCGCTTCGGCCAATCGCCGGTCTTTGAATTCCTCTCCCGCGGCCTGCACACCGCAAACATCACCGGCGAGAAGATCACAGAGCACCAGGTGGTCGAGGCGATGCGGCTGGCCGCTGGGCGGGCTGGGTTGCATGCGGAGCGGTTCGTCTTGCAGGGCCGGTTCGCACGCCTGCCCCACTACGAACTGCGCCTGGAGGCCACCGACAGCTTCAACATCGATCAACTCGCAGAGTGGATGGACCTCTCGCTGTGCGAGTTGAACATGGAGTATCGCTCGAAGCGTAAGAGCGGCCGGCTGGGGGCAATCCGGGCGATTCGGCTGCCAGACGGGACATTGGATAAAGCCGAGACCGAGAAGATCCGCAACCGCGGCGGCGGCCGAAGCGAACAGTACAAGCACCAATACCTTCTCACCGACGTGCTGGAGGAGTAGGGGTCTCGGTTGGCTCAGGGGAAGGCTCAATTCTGGTCGCTATCGGCGGGGTTCCGGCTGGTCGAATGTGCTGAGGATTTCCGCGGCTGTTTGCTCATCGACGTCGCACCAGTGCTGATAGGCGTCGGCTACTGCGAAGGAGGGGCCACTGCGGAGGTTCGCGCAGTAGATTGCTTCGGCAACGTTGGTGAGGTTGACGACGGTGGGTCCGCAGGCGGTCGGCACGGCGATGACGATCCGCTCGGCGCCGGCCTTTTTCAGCGCCTGTGCGGCCAGGCGCATCGTAAAGCCAGAAGCTAACCCGTCGTCAACGAGCAAGGCCGTCTCGCCGGTCAGATTTTCCATCGGCCGACCGCCGCGCAGCAGCTCCACACGTCGGGCTACCTTTTCCTTTGTTCGGGCGATGCCGGCATGGACGTCGCGGTCGCTCAGGCCGAGGACCGGTAGCATGTAGCGGTTGAGCTCCACGCTGCCGTCGAAGGCGACCGCGCCGTAGCCGACCTCCGTATTGCCGGGCGGGGTGATCTTGCTGACGACGGCTACGTCCAGGGGCAGGCGGAGCTTTCTGGCGATGACGGCCGCGACGGGCACGCCGCCGGCTGGAATAGCAAAGACGATGGCCTCCTGGTCGCGGCGGCCTTGGAGCATTTCGGCCACCACCTCTCCAGCGTGTGCCCGATCACGAAAGACCTGCGTGCGGTCTCGCAGTTGCGGCAGATCGTGAACATTGGGCTCTTCAGGGATCATGGCTTAAGCGGATTTCAGGTTACCGGGAAGACCGGCGCTTTCGAAGGATAACTTTGCCGCCAGAGGCACTTGCCCGACCCGCAGCACGCTGCTAGGTTCTAGGCCATGGCAGGCGAGACGGACGGTTCGGTACGCAGAGAGCGGCTGGCAATTATCGGCCCCGGCAAGGTCGGCACGGCGCTGGGCGTACTGGCGGGCCGGGCCGGCTGGCCGGTCGCAGCCGTCGGTGGCAGAAATCTCGCAGCCGCACGAGAGGCCGCAGCGGCAATCGGCCCTGAGGTCCGAGCCGGCCCTGCTGCCGAGGCCGCCGCAGCCGGACAACTGGTGCTGCTGACGGTCAGCGACGATGCCATCGAGACGGTCTGCGATCAGCTCGCCGCGGCCGGGGCACTTGGACGCGGGTCGATCGTTGCCCATTGCTGCGGTGCGTTGAGCAGCGAAGTCCTCTCCTCGGCCCGGGAGAAGTGCATCTGTTTGGTCGCCTCGATGCATCCGCTACAGACGTTCCCGACGGTCGAAGCGGCGATCGAGAGGCTTCCCGGCGCGTATTTCTTCTGCGAGGGCGACGAGGCGGCACTGGGGCCGATCGAGGAGTTCATCGGCCGGATCGGCGGCAAGGCCGTGCGCATCGGTCCCGGCAGCCAGAGGAAAGCACTCTACCATGCCGGTGCGGTGATGGCGTGCAATCATCTTGCCGCCCTGATGGACGCAGCCGTTGAGATGATGCAGCAGGCCGGCGTGCGGCGGGACGTTTCGCTTGCGGCGCTGCATCCGCTGGTGCGTGCGACGATTGAGAATATTACAGATATGGGTCCCGAGGCGGCGCTGACCGGGCCGGTCGCGCGGGGCGATGTCGATACCATTCGCAGACACCTCCGCGCGCTTGCAGATGAAAAAGGCCCACGCGACTTGGAGGCATTCTATCGCGCCGCAGCGCGGTGGACGGTGGAACTGGCCAAAAGGAAGGGCGCGATCTCGGAATCTGTCGCGGAAACGCTGCTAGAACTTCTGGAGGGTAAAGCGTAACTAAACGTGAAAAGCGCAGCGATCGCGTTTCTACGACACAATACTCTGTCCGGTCCTACACTTTTTCTTGCCCGCGCCCTGGCGGTCGCGGCTCGTTGGCGCAATCGGTTAATTAACTAACTGATCAGACTTGGCACGGCGGTTCGCCGGCCAGTGAGTTGATGAGCTTCTCGGCGGCGTCGAGTTGGTCTGGTTCTCCCTCAACGCCCAGCCAAACGCAGCCCTCGGCGCCATAGATTCCGCCGGCTGCCAGCAGGCGCGAGGTCGCCCCGGTCAGGACGTTGATGGCATTGAGTTCTGTGAAGACCTCGCCCGGCATGGGCAGCATGCGGGGGCCTTCCGCGTCTGCGGCGTTGCACGCATCGGCCAGCTTGTCGATGTCCTCGACGACTCGTTTTTCCAGCCCGACGGGAATGATCAGTTGAACTCGTCGGCCGACCACCGCCGGCAGGGCCGCACCGACCGTGCCGGCCTGTGGGTGGCCGATGTAGACGGCGGCCCGCCCGGCCTGGACGTTGACGGCGTTGGCGCCCTTGACTACCACGTCGCCGGCGGTCAGGTCGTCGGCTACATCGAAGATCGTCTTGCCTTTCTGCCACTTTCCGTCGGCCAGCACCACATCGCCTTCCAGCTTAGCCTTGGGCAGGCCTTCGAAAGTGGGCGGCACGACCACGCCGCGGCGGAAGCCCTTCGGCGAGAAGCCTTCGGCCTGGCCGGTTGCCCTTAGAATCTCCTCGGCTACGTAACCATTGGTCGTGCCGGCGATGATTACCAGCGTGCCTTTCTTGAGCACCGCCTGGATCTTCCGGTGCACGGCCATGCCCTTGCCGATCAGCCGCTTGCCCATCGAGGCCGTAACGACGAACTGTTTCATTTGTTGTCCTCGGTTAGATGTATTCGCTGAAGAGTTCTTCGCTTGGGCGGGAGATGACGATCTCGCTGACCAGCAGGCCGCGTTTGCCTGCTTCTGCGGCTGCGGCGCGGACGCCGGCCTCGACGTCGGCGGTCGTCCCGGCCATCAGGCAGAAGCCCTTGCCGCCCAGCGCCATGGCCACGTGGATGCGGAAGAGCTTGACGCGTGCGGCCTTGGCGGCTGCGTCGGCGGCGGCGATGATGCTCACCCCGCTGAAGGTTTCAACCACGCCGAGCGCCTCGGCGAGACCCGGCTCGAGCACCACCGATTGGCCCAGCGCCGGAAAGATCGATTCGTGCACGTTGGGGATGATCAGGTGGTCGATGATGGCCTCGTCGGCGACCTCCAGGCCGCGCTGTATGGCCGAGCGGACATCGCTGACCGGCCCGGCAATTAGGATGAAGTACTTGCCGCTGCAAATCGTCCTGGCAATGAGAACATCCACGGACGCAGCCTTTAGTATCTCGTCCTGAACCCGATAGCCGATGCCGATGCTCGAAAGCTCGATCGCGCCAATGCTTTTCGGTGCTGACATGGTCCTGCTGCCTATTGTTTTTCGATCCAGATGAGGCCGTTTTCGATGACGGTGACGGTTCCATCGATAGAGGCGTGAACGGGCGCCCCGAGAGCCACCTTGCCGTTGCTTGCCGGCGGCCGGCCGACCACGTCGCCGACACTTACTTTGGCGCCGACCTGCACTGTCGGCTCGCACGGCGAGCCGATGTGCTGTTTGAGTGCGATGCCCACCTTGCGCGTCTGAAGCAACGTTTGATTCAGCGGACCGGCGTTGAGAAAACCTCTCAGGCCCAGTTTTTCCATCAAGCGGCTCATCGGCGCCTTGCGGGCCTCCAGGTGCAGGCTCGGGCGGGTGGGATTGAACGGCGGGCTCTGCCACTTCCGGTGCTCCTCGGCCAGCCGATGCTTGTTCTGCGTGCAGATGTTCTTCGGGTCGAGGTCCTCGGGGCAGGCATACAGGCTGCAAAGGTTGCACTCGCAGCAGTAGGCTGTGCCGAGGACGTTGGCCTCACCGATCAGATTGAACCCCAACGATCGCATGGTTCGGTGCGGCTCGATCGGATGGCCCAGGAGATAACGAGGACACAGTTCTGTGCAGAAGCTGCACTGATCGCAGGCGCTGCGCCCGATGCGGGCAATTTGCTTGAACTGCTGCCGGCGCCTGCGAATAACGACGTGGTCGTTGGACAGGACGATGATCCCGCCGGTGGTCTTGTCTACCGGGGTGTTTGGATCGTCGGCCAGGCGGCCCATCATGATTCCGCCGACCATGTAGTTTGCGTTGTCGGCGGTCGACCCGCCGGCAGCGGCGACGCACTCGGCCAACGAGGTGCCCACAGGCACTCGCAACGTCGTGGGATTTGCCACCGCTCCGCCGACGGTCAGATATTTCTCGGTGACGGGTCGTTCGGCTGCGGTGCTGATGTTGAGAGCTGTTTCGACGTTGAGACTCACCACACCGACGTCCAAGGGCAATCCGCCGGGCGGAATTACGCGCCCGGTAACGTCGTATGTCAGGATGAACTCATCCCCGGCTGGGTATACGTCGCGCAGGGGCACGGTAGACATCTTAGGGGTGAGCTTCGGCTGCAATAGTTCGATGACGTCCTGATGTTTTTCTTTGACGGCGACGATGCCGCGATCGGCCCGCATCAACCGCATCGCGGTCGCTAGCCCGGAGAGCACCTGGTCGGCATAGTCTCGCAGGACCTCCTTGTCCTTGTGCAGCAGCGGTTCGCACTCAGCGGCGTTGATGATGACGGTATCGACTTGGGCGTTCAGTTTGACGTGGGTGGGGAAGCCCGCACCTCCGGCACCGACAACACCGGCTGCAGCAACGTGTTCCACAGTCGTCCCGGCCATGCTCTCCTTATAAAGCGCGGGGCAGCCTTCGGCCACGGAAAACCGCAAGGTAGTGAAATCCCCTCAGGCGGACAAGGCTGATAAGGTGGTACTGCCTGGCTAAAAGAAAGCCATCGCAGCCTTCTTGGCGGCGACGGCCCTGCATGGTCGATATCTTCCGACGGTTCGGCCGGTCGGTGAGTTAAGAAGCCATGCAGCGCTTCACCGATCTTCCGGCGGCCAGTGCATGCCCGCGGCGCGTCGGTCCTTTGGCTTTTGACCGGATACCCCTGTTGGTCCCATCACGGATTCGCTGACGACTGGCGGCCGGCCCTTTTGGCTTCCATGCCTTCCTGAAGCTTTTGTTTCATGAGTCTGCCGGCCTTGAACTTCACCGTCCGCTTGGGTGGGACGTGCACGCGTTGCAAGGTTTTCGGGTTCTGAGCGATTCTCGCGGCCCGCTCCTTGGTCTCGTAGACACCAAAGTCGCGGAATTCAAGGCGATTGCCCCGGCCAAGTTCCTTGATAATCTGGTCGAGGAATCCCTGAATGATCTTCTTGACCACGATCCGCTTCTGCCCGACCTGCTCGGCGATCCGATCCACCAATTCTTTCTTGGTTACCGTATGCATAAACGCACCCTCTGAAAAGAGCTTGTCGACCGCGGCTTTTTGAGACCTCAATGCTCTCTATCAAGAGATGTCAAATCCGCTACCCTGCCGCAAGTCATAATACGGCAAAGACTTTCCGCAAACAACCAAAATTTTTATCGCCGTAAACTTTGGTAATTCGTCTTTTTGACGTCTGTCCGGTGGATCTTCTCCGGATGCGTCTTATCAGGTCCCCAACCGCCCACTTTATATATCATACGCCATAAGGATAGAAAAAACAAATACATGCGTGACATTCTTCCCCGGAAGGCAATGAACCGCAGCGTTATAAGTCCTGGTTCCTGGACGTTCGAAACGCTTCGCCGGTTTGTAAGGACCGCCCCGAAGGGCCGCGGGGCTATGGCATCCCATGTCTCGAGGCGTTCTTTTGCTGCGCTGCTAACCATCTTCCTGCGTATCTGTCTAAACATCCATGACAGGTTGGAATGTACCGATGGGAACACACTTAGTGCAAAGGTAAAGGAGCTAACCATGAACGCCTGGAACAGTAAGATCGCTTTGGCCCTGACGGCTGCCCTGGTCGTTTTCGCGTTCGCCGGGGAGGTTCTGGCCGGAGGCAGGCATCGGACGACGACCGCGGTTGTGACCTTCAACGGTACAAGGGTGGTTGTCGCCATTCCCGGCCCGCAGAGAGTCTGGACGGGCCAGGTGGGGCCTTTCGGCGAGCGCCACGGCCATACGCCGTATGGCGTTGGCCGGCAGAGCTTTTATCGCATCCTCCCTCAGCGCGGTAACATTGTCCGCCGCCGCCCCTTGCGCCGCGCTGTGCACGGCCGGCCGCGGCTGTTTGAATCCTTCAGACCCCGCCGCAACCATCGCCGTCGCCACAGCGGATTCTCGATCAACATCCGCCTTTGGTGAGAGGGCAGAGGATTTGATAAAGGTGCTGCTGTCGGTCGAGCTGGCCGCCGCGCCGATGGAGAGTTTTCCGGAACGTTCGGCCGTACGCCTTATTTGCAGGCAGCGCCAGGCAGGCTTCGGAATATCCCCCGACCCGTAGGAGGTCGTCAGTCCCTGTAGGGCCCGAGCGGGCGGAACTCAAGACGCGATCCGGAGGGAATGTTGCCCTGTTCTTCAAAGATCAACAGTTCGTTTTCCTCTTCGAACCAGCATTCGGGCAGATAGTAGTACTGTTGGGGGCCGATGTTCCAGAATCGCCCGACATTGTGCCCGTTTAGGAAGATATGCCCCTTCTTCGCACTGAGAATGTGCAGGAAGAGCGGAATATTCTGCGGCGTGTATTTGAATTTGGCGACATACCAGGCCGGCTGATTCTTCCCGACGACCGGGCCTTGGGCCGTGGGCGGCTGCCACGTGCGGTAGCCCCAGCGAGCCTTCTGCGTGAGATTCTCGTTGAGCGTATGAAACTTCACATTGTCCAGATTCTTGGGGATCACATCGCCCCAAAGCAAGAGCTTGACTATGTTCTTGCCCTTTTTCAATTCCGCCCCGAGCGTCACGTCGCCGAAGTTCATCCCGCAGTTTGGGAAAAAGCCCACCACCCGCTCGTTACACAGCACCACAACGTGATAGGGCAGGTCCGTGAACGACAGGTGCTGCGGCGCTACCTTCGTCAGGGGGATATCGACTTCAGCCGAGAAGACCGGTAGCTTCTCCAGAGCCGTTGCTATGTGCGAAAGCTGACGGGGGATGATCCGTTTGCTGAAGCCCTCTTCCCGTTTGATCTTGAACTTCTTTCTCCGCAGCAGCTTGGCGTCGAAGATATGGCCGAACAGTCCCTTCAGCTCATCCAGGCGCGAGCCGGAACCGAATCGTCCGAGATTATCGACAAGCAGCGTCAGGACATTGTCGCCGCGTTTGAAGTTGGCGCCCATGGGCGAGCGGGTTGCCCCTTCGCCGCGGCCCCATACGCCCAAGAAATGTCCATTGAGGTAAATCGTTGCTCGATCACCGCAGTCGGTCAGCAGCAGGTAACGTTTTCTGGCCCGGTCGGATTTGATTCGGACTTGGTACCACCCGTAGCCGTAATGCATTCCCAAACGATCGAGGTCAATAGGCCGATCGATCTTGTTCCATGCCAGATCCTTGGCGACGGGTTCGGTGCAGACGCGAAGCCGGGACCACTGGCCCAGCCGCGGCGGCGTCGGCTTCCTTTCCGCAGCGACCTTGACCTTCCTGTGCGACAACTTGCCCTCCATCGTCAGAACCACATACTGCTTGGCTCCGGGGGCGTGCACAAGGTCTTCCAGAGTCTCGCCGACGAATTTCGGCCCGAAAATCAGCGAGTCTTCCACCAGCCAGGTCCGCTCGGCCAACGTGCTGGAAACGAGGGCCAGTAACAGACCCTCATGCTCGATTAATCTCGGTTCCTCCCCGCCGGGCACGACCGTGCGAATCTCGCTGCCGTTGATCGAGATTTGGGCCTCGAAACCGGTCGGGCCGTGAAGAACCAAGATTTTCTCGCCGAACATTCCCAGCGGCATGAGATTGCAGTAATCGAGTGTCTCGGTGGCGGTCAGCCGCAAGTCCACCGGCACCGCCACGGCGCCCAGCGGTTCCAGCGAGACTCTCAGATGCTTGCCGCTCGGCAGGGAGATCTCAGCGCCGGTCAGGTCGCTCATGCCGTTGTTGGTCACCACCGCCCAGCGACCCACCGGGCCATACATGTTCAGCACGCCAGTCGAACTGTGGATGGTTATGCCCGGCTCCTCCATGGCGCAGCCGGCCAGGTACGCCCCCATGTGGTTGGCCAGCATGTTAACCAGCTTGGTCAGGTAATAGCCCCGGGTCAGCCCACCTCCCTCGGCCAGCGGGGCGTGGCAATCGTAGCTGGTGCTTTGGTAGGATCGGCAATCCCGCGCCAGTCGAGCACCCCAGAAGCCGAAATTCGTCCCGCCGTGCCACATGTAGTAATTGAACTGCGCGCCGCAGCCGAGAATCTCCAGCGCCCTGCGGGCTACTTCAAGGTCGTCGCGGTCCTGGTGCTTGCCTCCCCAGATGTCGTACGTTCCGCAGCGGAATTCCGCAACCATTAGTGGGGCGTCCGGCCGGCGCAGACGCATCCTCTTGAGCTGCTCCATCCCGTCGTCCCAACTGTTGAGACATTCGATGTTCTCCGGCACGGGTGGGTCGGAAAAGCAGTTGCAGTTGGTGATGGGAATCTCAAAGCCGCTCCGCCGGAAAAGCTGATTGATGAATTCGAGGTAATTCAGCCTATCCGGCATGGTGGTCATGAGGTACTGATTCTCGTTCTGAATGAGAATAACATTGCCGCCTCGGGGAACCTGTAGCTCGGCCAGGCGGGGCAGAACCTGCCGGAAGTACTTGTCAAAATAGTGCATATAGGCCGCATTGCTCGTGCGGTAGGATATGCCGCTTTTTGTCGTCAGCCAGCCTGGCAGGCCCCCGAGATCCCATTCGGCATGAATGTAAGGTCCCGGACGGAGAATAACATACAAGCCCAGTTGTTCGGCCAGTTGTACAAATTCGACCACGTCCTGATCGCCCGTCAGCCGCCACTGGCCCTCCTGGGGCTCGTGAAAGTTCCACGGGATGCAGGTGCTGATACAGTTCAGACCGGCCCGCTTGGCCTTTAGGAGACGATCCGGCCAGAGTTCGGCAGGAACACGGAAGTAGTGCAGTGAGCCGCTGACCAGCCAAACTCGCTTGCCGTCCACGAGTAAGCTACGATCATCATATGTGACGTCGGCCATGGGCAACGCTTCCCGACCATCCACGCCCGTAATAGTGCTTGAAATGCATCAGAGGAAAAGAGTTTAAGTTACTGTAGAGCCCTTGCAACAAAAAACGCCCGCCTGTGAGGCGGCCAGGTGTCTGTCCGGCCCGTGGCTGGAGCCGACAAGATAGCCCCACCACCTCGGAGCCTAAAGCTAAGCGCTTAGACAAAAAGAGGTTATCGTCACACAGCCGTCGTGACTCGCTCTTGTCGTCGCTTGGCTGTTGGAGGTCTGGCGAAGGGCTATGAATATCTAATCACCTGTGCGCAAAAAACTTATGCTTGATTTGCGAGAAAATCCGAAAAACGCCCGTTCGCGGGCCGTTTGCCGGTTTTTGACGCGAGCCTGGGTGACTCTGCTCCGGACCCTGGGGCAAACGATAACCACCTCCACGGTCCACGGTGGTTGCCTGCCAGGCCGCCGCCTAAGTGGTTGCAGTTTCGTAAGCCTAGCCAGCGGCATAACCTCCCGGCCGGGGGAGACTTGGTCAAGCACCTGGGCCCCCTGGAGGCTTGGCCTGCGGCTTTGGAGGGTGCCTATTGCCCGATAACGGGCTCAGCGATGCCGCGGGCGTCGTTGGATCGGCGGGCCCGCACACGCGACATGTCGGTGGCGTTGACTCGGCCGTCCTGGGAGACGTCGGCCCGGACCTGCTCAGGTTGCTGTGGATCGACCACCTTGGTTCGGGCATTTCGCACTTTCGTCAGGTCGGTAGAGTTAACCAGGCGGTCCCCGGAGACGTCCCCCACCAAAGCCGTCATGGTTCGGTCGGTGTCGCCGGCCAGCTCGTTGCCGACCGTATCCGTGACGCCGCTGATCTGCACCACGTACCTGGCGCAGTCGGGCAGCGGTTCGCTGAGGTCAAGCAGGCCGACTGTATCGTCTTCGATCGTGAGGGTAGTGATGCTCAGCCCGGCGAGATTTAAGGAATTGTTGTTCGCATCCAGGCCGGCGAACTCCACGTTCTGGGCGATAAGTGAAGCCGGGTCGATCGGTTCGCTGAACTCCAGCAGCAGCAACTGAATGCCGCCGCTGCGTGGTTCGACGAAGTTGCCGTCTTCGGTGATCTCCAGCCGCGCCAGGCCCACCCCGCGCCCGTGCGCAGCGGCCGAGGACCAGCCAGTGATGGTCGGCGGTTGAAGGTCGATTGGCATACCTGCGTACGTGCCTGTAGCGGTGACAGGTTCAGGTGAGCTGAAGATTTCATCGCCGCCAACGGCGAATGTCGTCACCTCGGCGAGTAAGTACTTGATTTCGTTGGTGTCGCTGAGGTCGTGATAGAGCAGGCGGGCGTCGGTCTGAATGTTTTGATACTGCCAGAGGCCCTGCCCGCGGTGGAAGAGGACAAGATCGTCATCGAGACGAAAGCCGACGACGTTGCCTTCGGCCAGCCGCCTGATTTGGGGCGAGGCCGCCGCCTTCGGCCTGGGATAAAGGACCGTCAGGAAGATAGCCCGCGGTGTGCTCGTAGGATAGCTCACCTTCATCGTTCGCCAAGCGTCGTAGTCGCTGGTGGAAAAGCTTCCAGCCGCAGGCTCGACGGTAAAGACATCCATCGCAGCCGAGTCGCTGATAACGTTGTGATTCGGCCCTAAGTTCTGGACGGTGTGGGAGGTATTGGTTTGCAACAGCCAGTCGTAGCTGTGATTGGAGCCATCCTTTTGCACGTCGTCGACGATCACCAAGTAGGCATCGTGGGTAGGTCTGCGGACGAAAAGAAACTCCCGGTATGCGTGATCCATCGAAGCCACAGAGGGATTCTTGCGGTAAGCCACCGTACTTTCGGTCTTCACGTAATCGATGAAATCCGTGTGCGTCAGGGGGCCGGTCTGGCCAGCCTCCTTGTCGTAGTAGACGGGGCTGCTGTATTCGAGTTGGCCGTGTCCGTCGATGAGCACCTGGCTGTGGGCCTGGGCGGACTTCGAGAAGTTGTTTTCCGGCGTGCCGTAGGGGGCGCCAAGCGCCCGGTCGATGGCCAGCGTGTCGCCGTAGGCGGTCAAGACGAGGCTGCCTGCGTCGGGGTGGTTGTGCCAGCCGTAAAACGGCCCGCACCGCATCGCAAGCTGGACGTCGTTGTTGTTGTCGTAGCCGGTGCGCATGATCGTCACCGCGCTACAGCCTGGCACCATCAGCGTCTCGTTGGCAAAGGATCTACCAAGCGGCAGCCGAGGCCCTCCCGGCGCCTCTTCGCCCAGGGCTGGGTTGTATACCGTAACCACCGCTACGGGCATCATGTGGTTCCAGCCCCAGCTTCCGACCTGGCTGCTATTGGCGCAGCTTAGGTGGTTGACGAACCACTGTGCCATCAGGTCATTGAGATACGTGGCCATCACCAGCCCCAATAGCGGATCGTTGGCGCTGGAGGCGTCGCCGAAGGATGGATAGCCGCTTCCCGTGGGCTTCAAGAGCATCATGCGGTAATCCAGAAGGGCCCGCAGGCGCGCGGATTCCGGCGCGAAGAGGTTTTCCCCCATGGCGGTATAGAGGCAGATGGCGAAATCGATCGCTTTGGTAAAGCCGTTGTTGAAGTAGCCGAAATCCTCCGTGGACTTGCGCAAATTCAACGCGAAGAGTGCTTTCATGCTGTCGATCCAGTCGCCCGGCCACTTGTGCTCATCCTTCAGGGCGATTCCGACCATACCGTAGCCGGCCCCGACCCACGGATCCCAGTTACCGGTGACGAGGAACTGCTGTTCGGTCTCGTTGTAGATGTAAAGGCGCGTGGCTTCCTCGGCGAGGAAGTCTCGGACGCGCTGGCGGTCGGCGGTCGGCATCCTCTGGTAGAGCCAGTCGTAGGCCATCGCTACCGCCGAGGTAACCCTACCTCTGCCGAGGACGCTATAGTGTCCGGAAGCCTGGTCGATTGCGGCGTCGGCGTTGCGCGTCCAGCCGATTACCGTGTCAATCATTCGCATGACGGCGTTGTAGTAATAGTCGTTGCCGGTCATGACGTAGACGAAGGCCGTCTGGACGATGGAGCGAGGGACGTGATGGGAGCTGTTCTGTGGCTGCCAGCTGGAATCTCCCCGATCGTGCGAATTGATATACCAGGAAGTCTGGCCGACCATGTAGTTGTAGGCGAGCTTCGGCGGGCCGGACGCGATCTTGGCCTGCATTATAGGAATATAGTTGGCGTCGAAGTGCATGCTCGGGTGCGTCGGGCTGGGGCTGGCCAGGAACGCATCGCCATCATGCTTCTTGGCCAACAGTACGCGAATCACCAGGATCCGCCCGGAAGCGGCGCGAAGACGCATCGGAACGACGGTCTGGCCCGGCGGGACCTCAATCAGGAAGCAGGCCAGGTTGCCATAGCCGCCCCAGTGCTCGATGTTGCTCACCTGCGGCAGGTCGATCCATTGTCCGGAGCTTTGGTAGGAGAAGACTGCCGTGGTGGTGGTTTGCAGTTCGCGCCACAGCCGGACCGCGATGACGTACTGTCCGGCCTCGGGAACCGCAAACTGCCAACGGACCATGTCATTGCCTTCGGCGTAGGCGAATTCCTCGGCTACGTTTCCCTGGGCGTATGTTGTGGCCTGGCTGGAGAAGGTGGGATTGTCCACCACTCCCGCGTGCTCGCCGAAGCTGTTGTCGAGATCGTTTGCGTCACCGTCAGGGTCGACAACGTCTCCGCCAGCCGCGTTCCAATGGACATATCCGAACATGACAAGATCCACCTGGTCGCCGAAGAGGTCCGCACTTACGATGGTGTTCACCTGTCCGGCCGCCGATGGCCCGCCAACGTTAAGGGCTACGATGGCCATCCCCCAGGCCAGAATACACGAGATTCTCCGCACGGGGCGTTCCTTTCGATTGGGCCGCTCTTAGCCCAGAGCCTCGCTTGGTTACATACATCTCCTACAGTCATATTCTAACCGGACTTGCCGTTTGCGCCTTGGAGTATTGTTCGGCGCAACATAGAAAATCGGGTAGAGGAGGCCTTTTGGCGCGGCGTTGAATAGAGAAGCACGTGGTCTCTTCCTGAGGCTAGCCCCCAATGACCGGATCCGGAATACTTCCGGCGTCGTGTGTTCGGCGTGTGCGGACGCGTGAGAGGTCGGATGAATCGATCCGGCCGTCTTCCGTGACGTCAGCGCGAACCTGGGTTGTGTTTTCGGCGTCGACTAACCTCGTGCGGGCACTGCGAACCTGCGAAAGGTCGGTGGCATTGACCTGAAGGTCGCCGGAGACATCGCCCACCAGCGCTGTCATGATCCGGTCGTTATCCGAGGTCATCTCGTTGCCAGCTGTGTCCGTCACGCCGAGAACCTCGACAGCGTACCTGGCATAGTCCGGAAGTGCTGGCGTAAAGGTCAGTACGGCCACGGTGTTGGATTGGCGCGTAGAGGTCTCGATAGTGGTGCTGCCGAGGTCGACGGGAATGTTGTTGGCGTCCAAGCCGGCGACGCTGACGTTTGTGGTAATGAGGCTCGCCGGGTCGATCAGCCTCGTCGAAGGTGATCACTAACCTGCTGATACCACTGCTTCGCGGCTCGCTGAACGAGCCGTCATCGAGAATCGCCAATAGCGCCTCGCCGACGCCACGGCCGTGATCCGCTGCAGAGTACCAGGCCAGCATTCTGGGCGGCTCGAGATCGACATTGCTGTCGGCGCTTGCCATTTCCACTGGAACAATCCCCTCGACAAGCCTTTCGTTTCCATCAAGGCCGTGGTTGTGGTACCAAAGATCCCAGATCGCATCGCCCCAGGCCCGAAGATTGTCGAAGAAAGGATCGGTCTGGATGATGTATGCGGAACCCGGCAGGGTGTTGGCTTCGCCATTGATCTCGTCTCGAAGAAATTCGACATACTCTCGCGAGGTGCCCTGGTAATACAAGGTGACGACTACCCGGTCGGCGCCGGGTGTGATGATATGCTCCACCTCATCAAAGCCGCCCGCGTACTCCTCGGCGGTGAAGTAGTTCGGATCGCTTTGTCCGTGCCAGACCGGTTCGCAAAGCCTCTGGGAGGCATTTCCGATGTCAAACCCTTGCGGCGGGATTCGGTTGTCCTTGTAGCGGCCGGTAGCGAGAACGAAATGGAATGTCTCATCCTCTCCTGTCAGGTCGCTTTTGGGGTGAACTTCATAGACAAGCTCGTCAGAGTACTCTTCGTGCAGCTCCAGAGGCGGCGAGCTGGGGGAGTTGGGAAGACCTTTCAACGTGCCTACTTGGTAATCGTAAGGGTTGACCTCATGGGTGATCTGCTCGCCAGAGTACGCCTTGATATTGATGAACATCCTTCTGCCTTCCGGGAAGCCTGATATCAGCTTGTGGCCAGTATTGTTCTGGATTCGGAAGAAGAGTCTCCCGGTGGCTTCGTTATATGCCAGGGCCTTTATTGTTGCCGCCAGCTGCAACTGGTGCTTTGCGCGGTTGGCTCCGGCTTCCAAGGCCAAACCATTACCGATGGGACTCTCGCCGGCCGTTAGGTCAAGTGTTAGCACGGCCGGCCCTTGGTTGAGAATCTCGACGTTTCTCTGGTCGTAGACCGGACCATCTGGATCAAGACTGGCAAGAATATGCGAGATCCACAGATTGCCACCCGTGAGGTCATGAAGAGGCAGTCCCGAATTGGGGTGTTCGTTGCTCTCGTCGGGCCGGATCGGAGTACCTGACTTGTTGCAGCCCAGACCCGTCACGTCGCGCATGTGGCAGTCCTGGCAGCTTGCTGCCCAGATGATCGTCGGCGCACCTTGCGCCTGAAATTCCGGGTTCGTCCCAGCGCCGCCCTGTTGTCCGTAAGCAGAAAGCGCGAACTCAGAAAACGTGCGCTCGACGTGGTAATACCGCGATGCCGAATACTGCTCTGTGATCAGATCAACGCCGCCTGACTGATCCGGCAATGGTTCAGTCAGGTTGGCCAGCACAGGATTGGATACGTCGTGGCAAGTAGAGCAAAAGTACTTCGATTTGTGGTAGCGGCTATAGAGCGTTTTGTGCTTGGCAGAGGCATCGGCAAAGCTGGCGCGTTTTTCGGAGCCGGAACTGACGAAGAACTGCCCGGACGCGCTCTCCGAATATGTGGCGTATTTTGGAAGATTGTCGACGAAGAAGTTGCCATCGGAAAACAGCTTGACCTCGTCCTGAAGTAGCTTGTCTTTTTCATAGGTTGTGTCGGCTTCCGTTTGCGAGAGCGTTCCGCTGCCGGGGCCTGTGTTGTTGCTCTCGTCCCAATACCCTGCCCAGTCGTTGCCCTCTCGGGCGCCGCTGTAGGTTGTCTTGGCGAACGGATCGAACATTCGGTGACAGAAATCGCAGTGCAACCCGTCATAGTCGCTGCCTGTCATCAAGCTGGCGTTGGTAGGATCGGAACGTCCGTCCAGCCACCCTTCCGGGAAATGGCACCGCAGGCAGAGGTCTGTGACGTTGAAAGTGCCGGTGGCCCACTTGCCATCTTGTGCACTCACGACCAGACAAGCCCAAAAGATCGGGTCGCGGGCCGCCTGGGCCATCATGGAACCCTTCCAATTAAACCCGGGTTCGACGGCGTGGTCGTAGCCGGAGTGACAGTTCAGACATCTGTTCGGACCCTCGAGCCTTACGCTCTGTTCGGGCTGTGTGCCGGGCATCCGAAGGAGGGGGTCATCTTGGACCGCTAGCGCCGCCAACTGCACAGCCGCGAAAATAGCCCCTGCGAGGAAGGCGAATACCGTGACCAAGAGCGCGACATCGCGCGCTTTTATTCTTCCGTCGCTTTCCGATCTGCCACTCCCCATGCCATCACCAGACAAACACGCTTCCGCAAGTCAATTATATACGCTTCAGTCGAAATCGACCAAAAAGATGCCCCGCCGTCTGATGCACAAGGCCGCAGCTGAGAGTTCAATCTTTGAGACGTGGCAATCCCTCCTTGGTCTAGAGCGGCCTTGTGATCGCAAGGGGGGCTGCCCCTGTGTAATGAAGCCCGCGATCCTTAGCCGCGCCCTCAGCGGCCCGTATGTGCCCGGAAGGAGAGTTGCTCGAGCGTAGCGGCCAGGTCGACCGGCCAGACGGCAACGTCTGATGGGGTCCGCAGCGTGATGGGAGCGAAGTTGAGGATGCCCTTGATGCCGGCCTTGCAAAGCGTGTCGGCTACTTTTTGGCCCACATCGGACGGTGTGGCGATGACGCCCAATCTAACCTCGTGTTTCCGCACGATCGCCGGCAGCTCGTCGATATGGTGGACTGTCACATGCCCGAACCGCCGCCCAATCTTGTTCGGGGCGATGTCGAAGGCTGCGATCACTTTAAAGCCCTTGTCGTCGAAGCCGCGATACCGCAGCAGCGCGCGGCCGAGATCGCCGACCCCGACGACCACCACCGGGTGCGTCCGGTCGGTGCCGAGGATGTGCCGCAGTTCATCTATCAGCGGCTCGACGCGATATCCCACGCCCGGGCGACCGAACTGGCCGAAGTATGCCAGGTCCTTGCGAAGCTGAGCGGCGGTGATATGAAGGGATTCGGCCAGGTCGTGGCTGGAGACCTTTCGGACGCCTTCCTGTGCAAGCTGTTCGAGCCTTCGAAGGTAGAGGCTCAGGCGCTGCACGGCCGGGGCGGGTATCGGACGACTTTTCATGAACACAACTCCTCGCCAGGCAGGGACCGCTAGAGTTCCCGGCGTGAACATAGTTTAGCTGAGATCATAGCTGCCTATGCAGCGGTAAGTCAAGATGCCGAGGGCCACTCGGCGCTTGACAGCACGGGTTAGGGCATCTACCATTCGCAGTCCATGGCAGTGAGACTGAAGGATTGTATGCCGATGCGTGGTGATGGCTTGGCGCGGTTGTGCCTGTTTGTGTTGCTTGGAAGCCTGATGATCCGGGGGTCGGTTTCGCTTGCCCAACCTCCCGGGTTGGACATCTCGGCTTCGGCGGTTGCCAGGGGGCTTGGCCCGGCCCAGATCGCGCAAATCGACAAGCAACTGGGGTATTGGCGCGACCGGGTCATCAGAGCCACCGACGTGGACCAAGTGACGAAAGTTCGCAGCGGTATCAAGAAGGATTACCGTCTGCACATGAATACGGCATATCAGTATCCCTTTGCCGGCCGGGCCGCCGAGATTCTCACGCCGCTGCTGAAAGACACGTTAAGGCCCGATGACAAGCTCATGCGGCTCAAAGAGGTCAACGTAGCGGTTGCGCTGTCGGAGATGCCGCAGGTGACGATTCAGCCAGCACTGGAGACAATGGTGCGGCACAAGAACCCGGCCGTGCGGTACCGAGGCTGGATTGGCTATGTCGATACGCGCAAGCTCATCCTGGCCCAGGGCTCAAACTTCGTTCCGACGATGCTGGCGACGTTGAGGGACTCTGCAGCCAAGGAGACCTCGGCCCCCGTGATCGGGGCGATTCTCGAGATGACGGACGTTAAGCCCTCGACCGGGACGGTTCCGCGGGCCGTGGCCAGGGATGCCCAGAGGCAAGCCCTTGAGATACTTCGGGCGAACTGGTCGCGTTGGTGCAAGCGGCTTTTGGCCCGCGAGCCGGAGATGGCGATGACGCTTCGCAAAGGCGTCAAGGCGATGGAGACGCTTTCGAGGGGCGTTGCCGCCGATCAGGCCGGCAAGGGCAAGGTCCTGCAATTGCTGGTGGACCTGATCAGGTACTCCGCCCAAACCTACGACGACGCCGGCGGCGAGGGCGCGGTTGCCCATGCCAACGATGCCCTGCTGCGCCAGGGCGAAGCGGCTCTGAGGACCATCTCGGGCAAGACCGAAAACCGCCTGGCCAGGGCGCTGGATAGCAAGGAAACACCTCGCGGGGCCATCGTCCGGACGGCCGTGCTTGACTGGGTGACCGATCTGAAGGACTTCGGCGTGGTCGCCCCGAAGGTCGTCTACCCGGCTACGCAACCGACGATGCAGCCGCTCCCGCCGGCAACTCGGGAATGAGACAGGTTGGCAGCGGCTGATGGAACTGCCCTCCCCTCGTCGCAGATATCCGCGGCAGGCGACTTCGCATCTTTCCTCTCATAGTGGGCAGGGGAACTTGGTAAACTAAGGCGCCCAAGGCCTGGGCCAACATCGCTTGCCAGGAAACTCCGATGAAGTGGTTCTACGTTATATCGGTTCTGGTCGTTGCGCTCCTAGCCGTCTCACCGTTTCTTCTGCTGGAGGCCCAATCAGAAGGCAGGTTCGCCGGCAAGGAGGTCTGGTACGGGGTTTACTACTCGAAGGTCAAGTCAGTCGACCCGGCCACTTGCGGCGATACAACTTCTGCGGCCATGCAGGCCAACATCTGGGAGGGGCTTTATACATACCATTATCTGAAGCGCCCGCTGGAGGTGGTGCCGCATCTGGCCGCGGAGCTGCCGCAGATTTCGCAAGACGGCCTGACCTATACCATGACCCTCAAAAAGGGCATTAAGTACGCCCGAAATCCCTGCTTTGGCGTTAACGAGGCAGGCAGGCCGAAAACGCGAACGCTTCGCGCGGAAGATTTTATTCTGACGTTCAAGCGCATCGCCGACTACCACATGACTACGACGCTGACCCTAGCGTTCATTGAAGACAAGATCCTTGGCCTGAAGGAGTACCGCGCGAAGACCAAGACCTATCGCAAGGGCGACTTTTCGCGATACGACAAGGAGGATCTACCAGGCGTCGAGGCCCTGGACGAACACACTCTCCGAATCAAGCTGATCAAACCGTTCCCGCAGCTGCTCTATGTGCTGGCCATGCACAGCTACGCGCCGATTCCGCGGGAGTTGATCTCATATCATCTTGCCACGGAGCCTGCCGGCGGTGGCAGGCGCAAAGCCGTCCCAATGAGCCAGCGCGACCCGGAGATCCGTACGGCCGAGGCGATTGTCGGCACGGGGCCTTACCGGATGGAAGAGTGGGTCAAGGGCAACCGGATAGTCTTCGAGCGAAACGAGGAGTTTCGCGAGGATTTCTACCCCTCCGAGGGTGCCCCCGGCGACGCCGACGCGGGCCTGCTCAAAGACGCCGGCAAGCGTGTACCCTTCGCCGACGCGCGGTACCTTGAATATGTCAAGGAAGCGGACACCTACTGGCGAATCTTTCTGGCCAAACGCTGCGAGGCTACCAGGATCCCGCGAGACGTCTATACGGCCGTCATCTCCCCCACCAGGGAGCTGATGGAAAAGTGGCGGGAAAACGGGATAAGCTTGGTCAAGTACGCCGATCCGGGGATCTTCTGGTTGGCGTTTAATATGCAAGACAGGGTGGTGGGTGCGAGCAAATCGCTTCGCCAGGCGTTGTCTTTGGCCTACAACGTGGAGACCTACATCGAGGTGATTTTCAACGGCCGAGGCGTACCGGCGCGCAATACGGTCCCTCGCGACTTCAAGGGCCATGCCGAGGCCGGACCAAGTCCCTACGCGAGATTCGACCTCGACCTTGCCAGAAAGAAAATCCAGGACGCCAAGAAGGAGCTCGTAGCAGCCGGCGTGATTCGCCCGGGCGAAGATATCCCCGAACTGACGCTGGACATGGCCGGCACCGAGGAGCTGTACCGGCGGATGGGCGAGTTCGCCCAGGGACAGTTCAAACAGATCGGCGTGCGACTGAAGGTCGAGATGAACGACTGGCCCACGTTACAACAGAAGGTTCACAACAAGCAGACCCAAATCTACACGATGGGTTGGCACGCCGATTATCCCGACGCCGAGAACTTCCTTCAGCTGTATTACTCCCCGAACATCGAGCGGGGCACGAACAACACCAACTACAGAAACCCGAAGTTTGACGAGCTCTTCGAGCGAGCGGCCGTAATGCCCAACGAAAACGACCGACTGCCGCTTAACGTGGAGATGATCCGCCTCCTGAATGAGGACTGCCCAGTGCTGCTGTTGAGCGAGCCGATCTACTTCATCCTCGTCTACGACTGGGTGAACAACTACAAACCGCACCCGGTCGCCTACGGATTCGGCAAATACCGGCGGATCGACACTGACCTTCGGCGTCAGATGGGAGGAGGGCGGCCGGAATGATCCGCTTCATCGCTGGGAGAGTATTACAGGCGGTTTTAACGATCTTCGGCGTGATGATCGTTACGTTCCTGCTGTTTCGTGTCGTGGCGGCTGACATCGCTGCGGTGTACGTAGGCGACAAGGGCACCGAGCAGGCGAAGGCTTCCTGGCGCCATCGTCATGGTTACGACCGTCCACTCCTGCTGAATATCCACCGAAGATTGAAGATTGTCGACCTAACTGAAGGCGAAAATGCACTTCTGATCCTCGACGTGGGCAAAAGCAAAGCTGCCGACCACCTGGCGCTTCTGCCGCCGACCAAGGCCGAAGAATCTAGAAGTGTTCGTCTGGGGCGCTACGTCTTGGGCCTTGATCGCGACACGCCCATTCACGCCCTCACTGCCGGGATGGACCTCGAAGCCGACCTGGGCATTGGCAAGCCCCGCGCAAAGGCCGAGTTCGAGATCAAGACAGCCGACGGCAGCTCCTTCCTCGTGGATGCTACCGGCGTGCAGACATGCGGTGAACTGCTGGAGCGCATTAACAACCATCCGAAGAACTCTCAGGCCGCGACCGGTGAGCCGCTGGCCCAGGCTACGATTGCCGATTGGTCTTTTGCGGAGATCTTCGACTGCCAGTTCTTCGAGCATCTGAGGACGGCTGCTTTGTTCCAGTCACGCAGCCTGAAGGACAACCAGAAACTCACCACAATCATCGCCAACCGCGCACCCAAGAGCCTGGCGCTGACGGTTCCGGCGATGGCGATTGGCTGGGTGGGGGCAATGGTGATCTCGTGTTTCGTGGCGTATTACCGAGGCCGCCTGATCGACAGGATCGGCGTGTTCCTGAGCGTGCTGGGCATGTGCATTCCGTTTTTAGGTTTCATGATTTATGGACAGTGGCTGATGTTCGAGCTTGCACCGGAGCACGCCTACGGTCTGGCGTATCGGGCGAACATCTACGTGCCGGTCCTCATTATGGTTGTGGCTGGCCTGGGCGGTTCGGTGCGCTTTTACCGGACGGTCATCTTGGATGAGATCAACCGGGACTACGTCCGGACGGCCAAGGCCAAGGGCCTGCCGCTGCCGACTATCCTCTTCAAGCACGTGCTGAGAAACTGCATGCTGCCCATCCTGACGAACCTGATCCTGGCGATCCCGTTTCTGATCATGGGGTCGCTTCTGGTGGAGACGTATTTCGGCATTCCCGGCCTGGGCGACCTGATGCTCACCAGCATTAACTGGCGCGACGAACCGATCATGAGCGGGTTGGTGTTCCTCAGCGCACTGATTTATACCACCGGCGTGCTGGCGACCGATCTGAGTTACGCGGTGTTTGATCCGCGTATCCGTTTGCGATGACGCGTATGGAAGAATCTGGCGACAGAACACTGCAGCAGAAGCTCCAAGCCGAGCCACGGCCATCGCCGCCAGCAGCGGGGCGCAGCCTGTGGGCCGACGCCTGGCGAAGGCTACGTCGCGACCGCGGTGCAATAATCTGCCTGGCCGTCATCCTGCTGTTTGCGCTGATCGCCATCGCTGGAGCAGCCTACGAGTTCGCGGCCGAGCGGATCGAGGGCTTGCCCACCTTTGAGGAAACTGTCGATTACGAGAAGACCAACCTGCCGCCATTTCAATCCTGGCACTACCCGCTTGGCACCGACTGGAGCGGCAAGAGCGTGCTGGCCAAGGTCCTCTTGAGTGCGAAGGTGTCCATGACGGTTGCCCTCATGGCCAACATCATCGCCGTGCCGCTTGGGATGATTCTCGGGGCAATTGCCGGCTACTACGGGGGGAAGTTGGACGCGTTGATCGTCTGGCTGTTCTCCACGCTGGGCAGTATCCCCGGCCTGGTTCTACTGATTGCCATGAAGTATGCCTTCAAGGGCATCGTGATTTGGCGCCTGGACCTCAGCGGCATTCACGGCTTGTACATCGCGCTTGCCGCCGTCAGTTGGATCAGCACCTGCCGGCTTGTGCGCGCGGAAGTGATGAAAGTGCGGGAGCTGGAGTACGTCCTGGCGGCCCGGGCGATCGGGACCTCCAACCTCGTGATCCTCTTTCGGCACGTTCTCCGCAACGTCGCCCACCTGGGGATTATCAGCTTCTCATTGGGCTTTGTCTGGGCGGTCAAGGCCGAGGTGATCCTCAGCTACCTGGGACTGGGCGTGGAGATCGGAGTGCCGAGCTGGGGCTCCATGATCAACGCCGGCCGGACCGACCTCATCATCGGACGGTGGTGGGAACTGACCACGGCGGTGGGTGCCATGTTCTTCCTCGTGCTGGCGATGAACATCTTTGGCGACCGGTTCCGAGATGCCATAGACCCGCGGCTGAGAAACGTATGAACCAGAACAGAGCATTGCTGACAGTCCGGGACCTGCGGACGTACTTCGATACCGACGACGGTTTGGTCAAGGCCGTCGACGGAATCAGCTTTCGCATCCCGCATCAGCGGACGTTTGCACTGGTGGGCGAAAGCGGCTGCGGCAAGAGCGTCACGGCCTATTCGATCCTCCGGCTGCTGCCGATACCGCCGGCGCGGATCGCCTCCGGACGGGTCGAGCTGGAAGGTGAGAACCTGCTGGAACTCACCGAGCGCCAGATGCGAACCGTCCGCGGCGGGCAGATCAGCATGATCTTCCAGGAGCCTATGACCTCGCTCAACCCCGTCTACACCTGCGGCAGCCAGATCATCGAAGCCGTTCGACTGCATCGTTCTCTGCCGGCGAGAGAGGCCAAAGACCTGGCCGTCGATATGCTCACCAAGGTCGGGATTCCCGAGCCGGCCCAGCGGCTGAAGGAATATCCCTATCAGCTTTCCGGCGGCATGCGGCAACGCGTCATGATCGCCATGGCCCTTAGCTGCAACCCGAGGCTTTTGATTGCCGACGAGCCGACCACCGCGCTGGACGTGACCATACAAGCCGAGATTCTCGACCTGCTTAGGCAGCTCCAGCAGGAAGGGGGCTTGAGTATTCTCCTGATCACACACGATTTGGCCGTCGTCGCTGAGATGACCCACGAGATCGCGGTCATGTACGCTTCCCGGCTGGCCGAGCTGGCCGAGCTGTCTGAGCTGTTTGCCCAGCCGCTGCACCCGTACACTCATGGGTTGTTTCGCTCGCTGCCGCGGTTGGGCGAAAGAAAAGACCGCCTGGAGACGATCGTCGGCAGCGTGCCGAACCCGCTTTTGTTTCCGCCCGGCTGCAAGTTCCACCCCCGCTGTCCGCTGACTTGCCAGCGAGCCCAGCAGGCCCGGGAGGCCCAGACCGCAACCATTCGCCAGGACGGCCGAACCATGCGCGTGCTCAAGCGATGTGTCACCGAAGAGCCGAACCTCCGCGAGGTCCGCCCCGGACATTGGTGCGCCTGCTGGGAGGCCGAGGGCTATCAAGGCGCCCCGGAAACCGATCCGGCGGCGGCCGAGAGCTGACATGCAGGAGCGATCTGACAATCTCATCCTGAGCGTGACGGGCTTGAAGACGTACTTCCCGGTCCGGCGAGGAGCGTTTTCTCGCAGACAATACGTCCGTGCCGTTGACGGGGTGGATCTGTCCGTCCGAAAAGGCCAGACGCTCGGGCTGGTCGGCGAGAGCGGCTCGGGAAAGACGACGGTCGGGCAGACGATCCTGAGGCTTACTTCCGCCACGGCCGGCGAGGTCATCTTCGACGGACAGGACGTTTTTTCCCTTCGCGGCTCGGCGCTGCGTGCGATGCGCCGGCGGTTAACGATCATCTTCCAGGACCCGTTCGGCTCGTTGAATCCGCGGATGATGGTCGGCCGAATCGTCGGCGAGCCGCTGAAGGTCCACCGCATCGTCCCGCGCCACCGGCACCGCCGGCGAGTTGGTGAGCTTTTGGAGCGTGTGGGGCTGGCGGCCGGCTACGCCAATCGCTATCCACACGAATTTTCCGGCGGGCAGCGGCAGCGAATCGGGATCGCAAGGGCTCTGGCCTCCGAGCCGGACTTCATCATCTGTGACGAGCCGGTCAGCGCGCTGGACGTCTCCATCCAGGCCCAGATCCTCAACCTGCTTAGCGACCTCCAGGACGACCTGGGCCTGTCGTATCTCTTCATTGCCCACAACCTGGCGGTTGTCGAGCATTTCGCAAACGAGGTGGCCGTGATGTATCTCGGGCGGATCGTCGAAAGGGCCAGCCGCGATTCGCTCTACGCCAATCCGATTCATCCGTATACCGAATCGCTCTTGTCGGCTGTGCCGAGGCTTGAGACGTCTGCCCGCAAGGGGCGAATTCGCCTCTCCGGTGAAATGCCCTCGCCGATTTCGCCTCCGAGTGGCTGTCCGTTCCATCCCCGCTGTCCCTACACGCGCTCGGCGGCCGCCGAGCTGCCCGGAGGGCAGACGACGGCCATTGCCGACGGCATGCGTCAGATCCACGTCGTTAAACGCTGCACCTGCCAAACACCCGAACTTAAACCCGCCGAAGACGATCCGAATCACGTGCACGCATGTCTGTTGAAGCAGGAGTGAGAAGGAAGGATTTTTTCAGGAAAGAGATTCCGACGGGCGGCGGCCGGTGAGTTTCATCGCGAGGCGAATTTCGCTTGGCGGTTTACTTGGGCTTCAAGCCGGCCCGTCTTGCCGCCGCGGCGTCGAGGATGATGAAGAATTGTCCCTCGGGAGCAACATGGGCGACCGGGAGGCGCTGGGCGGCTTCAGGCTCGCCGCCGAGCAGGCCGACAACGGCTTCGGCCTTGTCGCCGCCGGTAATCAGCAGCAGGACGTTTCGTGCGGCGTTGATCAGCGGAAGGGTGAAGGTCATGCGGTTGCGGCCGAGCACGGGCACGAAGTAGACGGTTACGAGTTTCTCGCGTTCATTTAGCGCCTCGGTGCCGGGGAAAAGGCTGGCGACATGCCCATCGCCGCCCATGCCGAGCAGGATCAAATCGAAAACAGGCGTCCGGTCCGATGGACTGGCGATGATCCGCCGAATGATTCTTTCATACTCAGCCGCCGCTGCCGGCAGGTCGTCACTGTCGGCGGGCATCGGATGAACTCGGCTTGGCTGGATGGGCACGTGGTCCAGCAGCGTCCTCTGGGCCATGCGGTAGTTGCTCTCGACGTGATCCTGCGGCACGTCGCGCTCGTCACCAAAGAAGACCTCCACCTCGTCCCATGGCACGTCGCTGCTGGCGCAGGAGGCCGCCAACTGCTGATACATCGAATGGGGCGTGGTGCCTCCCGCCAAGGCCAGATAGCAAACCTTGCGCTCGCCGACCGAATCGCAGATGATCGACTTGATCAGATCGCACGCCAGCGCGTTGGCCTCTTCGGTCGAAGTTTCCAACATCACCTTGCGAGATCGCTTTGACTTGCCCATGGTGCTATTAAAGTTATAGCAATTTTCAGACGGCTTGCCAGTGCATATATGGATCTTCGAAGAGCCGATCTGCCTGCTCCGGCCCCCAGGACCCCGGAGCATATTCGATCAATTCCGGCTTTCCGGTCGCCTGCCAAGCCGATCGAATGCTGTCGATAAACCGCCATGAGACCTCCACTTCGTCGTCGCGGATGAATAGCGTCTGATCGCCCTGCATCGCGTCCAGCAGCAGATGCTCGTACGCCTCGGGCGAGGCCGACTCGAACGAGCAATCGTACTGGAAGTCCATTTTTACCGGCCGAAGCAGCATCCGCACGCCGGGGACCTTAGCGTCGATGACCATGTCGATGCCCTCATCGGGCGTGATGCGGATAGCCAGGCGATTGGCCCCGCGGACGTCGCAGTCGCCTTCGGTAAACAAGCTCAGCGGCTCGCGCTTGAAGACCACCAGGACCTGGCTGGCCTTTCGGGCCAGGCGCTTGCCCGTTCGAAGGTAAAACGGCACGCCGGCCCAGCGCCAGTTGTCGATATAGAGCTTAACAGCCGCGTACGTCTCAAGCTGAGAATCCTCCGCCACGCCGGCTTCCTGTCGATAGGCTGCGATGTCCTTGCCACCGCCGTACTGCCCGCGGGCCGTTTGGGCCGCTACCTGCTCGGGTTGTGGCGGCCGGATTGCTCGCAGAAGCTTGACCTTTTCGTTGCGGATGTCGCGGCATTCCATGGTGGCCGGCGGCTCCATCGCCGTCAGCGCCAGCAGTTGCAGCATGTGATTCTGGATCATGTCGCGCAGCGCCCCGGCCGTTTCGTAGTACGGGCCGCGCCGACCTTCCATGCCGACAGTCTCAGCCGTCGTGATCTGTACGTGGTCCACGAAACGGTGGTTGAACAGCGGCTCGAAAATCGCGTTGGCGAAGCGGAAGATGAGGATGTTCTGCACCGTCTCCTTGCCGAGGTAATGATCGATGCGGCAGATCTGGGATTCGTCGAAGCCGCCCAGCAAGGCCCCGTTCAGCGCCCTGGCCGAGGGCAGATCGTGGCCGAAGGGTTTCTCCACAACCACGCGCACGAAGCCGCCATTTCCCTTCGCTCGGCTGAGCCCGGCCTCTGCCAGGTGACGGGCAATCGTTCCAAACTTATCCGGCACCGTGGCCAGGTAGAAGAGCCTGTTGCCGGCCGCGTGGTGTTCCTTGTCCAGTTCGTCCAGTCGTTGGCCAAGTGTTTCAAATTCCTTTGGTTGCTCGGCGTGCGTGACTTGGTAGTGCCATCGCCGCCCCATCGCCGACCAGAGCTTTTCATCGACAGGCTGAGAGCGGGAGTGCTCACGGAGCGCCTGGAGCATTTCGTTACGAAACGCTTCATCGCTGCGAGGCCGGCGCGCAACGCCCAGAACGGCCGTCTTGTCGCTCAACATTCCGTCCCGGTGAAGGTTGTACAGCGCCGGGGCGATCTTTCTGGCGGCCAGGTCGCCGGTAGCGCCGAACAACACGAACACGCAGGGCGGGGCGACTTTCGCTTCCGAAGACGTACCGGTCAGTATGCTGCTTTTCGGCGCCATTTGCTCTGTGCTCTGCGGCGAATGTGAGGATACGGCCAAGGCGAAAAAGCACCTGTCAATTCACTTTAGGCACAGCATCACCACAGAATCAGTTTCGCAGTGATTGTATCGGTGCGGGTATGCGCCCGCCGAAATGAATGAACGCATCGGAGGCCCCGGCGTTGCGGACTTCCATTACCGTCGTGGCGCCGAACAGCCCGCCGAACTCAACGCGATCGCCCGCCTTCGCCCCGGGCACGGGAATCAATCTACAGGCCGTGGTCTTGTCGTTCTGCACGCCGATGGCCATCTCGTCGGCGATGATTGCGGCGATGGTTTCGGCTGGCGTATCGCCCGGTATGGCGATCATGTCCAGCCCGACCGAGCAGACGCTGGTCATGGCTTCGAGCTTTTCCAGCACGAGGTCGCCGGCGGCCACCGCGTCGGAAAGCGCCGCATCCTCGCTGACCGGGATGAACGTACCGGAAAGTCCCCCAACGCTGCTGGAGGCAAACGCCCCGCCTTTTTTCACCGCGTCGGTCAGCATCGCCACCGCCGCCGTCGAGCCGGGCGCGCCGATCTTCGAGATGCCCAGCATCTGCAGAATCTCCCCGACGCTGTCGCCCACCTGCGGCGTGGGGGCGAGCGATAAGTCCACGATCCCGAAGGCCACGCCCAGCTCAGCCGCAACCTCTCGCCCGATCAGCTCACCGGCGCGGGTCACGCGGAAGCTGGTGATCTTGATCTCTTCGGCCAGGTCGCCCAGCGTGAGTTTGCCGCCAAGCCCGATCTTCCGCTTCAGGGCGCTGCCCACCACGCCGGGTCCGGAAACGCCGATGTTTACCGCCGCTTCCGGCTCGCCGGAGCCCAGATACGCCCCGGCCATGAACGGATTGTCTTCCGGAATGTTCGCGAAGACCACCAGCTTCGCACAGCCAAAGCCGTTCTGGTCGGCCGTCGCCTCGGCCATCTCGCGGATGATCTGGCCCATTCGTCCGACCGCGTCCATGTTGATCCCGGCCTTTCGGCTGGCGACGTTGATCGAGGCACACACGCGCTGGGTCCTGGCGACCACCTCTGGCAGGGAGTTCATGATCACGGCGTCGGTGGGCGTGATACCTTTCTGGACCAAGGCCGTAAAGCCACCGACGAAGTCTACGCCGCAGGCCTCGGCTGCGGTATCCAGCGTCTGGGCAGCCTGAACGGCGGAGGTCTTGCCGTGACCAGCGAGGATGTGCGAGGCCGGCGAGATCGCCAGACGCTTGTTGGTCACCGGAATGCCGTACTTTCGTCCGACGCGGTTGCAGACCTCCACCAGCCGGCCGGCACGCGAGACGATCTTCTCGTAGAGCTTGCGGCAGAGCCCGTCCATGCTCGGCGCGGCGCAGTCATCTACGTTCAGCGCCAGCGTCACCGTCCGCACGTCCAGATGCTCGCTGTGCAGCATTTGAATCGTCGAGAGGATTTCATCTGTGCGGAGCATGGATTGATCGTTTTCCTACGGAGCTGTTTGTTGCGTTTCGTGCCTGGTCAAGCGGAGCTGGTTGGTCGCGACGAAGATGTTTTCGTGCTGCAAACGGACCGTAAAGCCCCTCTCCTTACCCATCTCTTCCAGGTCGGCCTGCAACAGGGTGATATCGTGCTGGGAGGGGATTTCGACCTGGCTGATCAGCACGAAGTCATCGCCCGTCCGCTCGCCGTAGAGGTCCACGATGTTGATGTCCTTCCCGGCGAGATACTGGCTAAAGGCCAGCACCACGCCCGGTCGGTCCGGGCCAGTGCAGCTAATGACGAACCGATCGAGGTCCCGCTTGGCGGCTTGGTACGGCGTCGGGGCGAATGCGCGGGCGATCACCTGAAGCTCCGAGCCGCCCGGATGAGCGCTGTGGACCTCTTCGACTAATCTTTCCGGGCCGATCGCCTCGGGAAAGCTGACGACCATGATGAGCGTGAAGTAGCCGCGGACGACGGTCTGGCTGCAGGCGTCGATGTTGCCGTCCAGCAGGGCGATCGCGTTGCCCACGGCCGCGACGATACCCGGATGGTCGTCGCTGAGGATGTCCAGCACGTACGTATTCTCATATCGTGTATCCATTTTCGCAGCCTGTTGATCCCGGTCAGAAGATCATACACACCGGGTGCGGCGCTGCCAAGCGCTTAAGGATCTCCGGTGGTGCCGGAGCTGGAAAATGCGCCAAGCGGCGGCCAGGCGCGGCCTTGCATTTGGCCGGCGCTCGTTGTAGGCATTGGCTTGCCCGCACGCCCGGCCTGCAAGGAGCTGCAAATGAGTACCCAAAGGTCTGTCGCAAAAGCGAAGATTCCATACACGCGAAGCGATCTGTACGGCAGCGAGTTGCCGGCCTACTTCGGTGAGTCGCTGAGGATGGTTTCGTTTCCGCTGGGCGGGATCGGCACCGGCTGCATCGGCCTGGGAGGCCGCGGCGAATTGAGGGACTGGGAGATCTTCAACAATCCTAACCTGAACTTCCGCCCGCCGTACACGATGCCCTACATCTTCTGCCGGCAAGGCCAACACAAGATCGCCAAGGTGCTCGAGCGCCGCCTGCTGCCGCCGTATCACGCCAGTCACGGCCTGCCGCCGGAAAACCTCTCCGGACTGCCCCGGCTCGACGAGGCTATCTTCATCGGAACGTATCCGGTGGCGAGAATCTTCTTCCGCGACGACGAACTCACCGCGAGCGTGCAATTGGAAGCCTTCAACCCGATGATTCCGGGAAACGCCGACGACTCGGCGATCCCGGCGGCCATTTTGATCTATCGCCTGGTAAACCGCACCAAACAGCGCGTATCGGGCTCCGTGGCCTTGAGCATGTCCAATGAGGTTGGCCGGTCGGGCGGCGACGGCAAGCCGGCCGGCGGCGTCAACGCATTCCGTCAAGCAGAAAACTTTCGCGGCATTTACATGAGCGGGCGGAAACACAAAAAGGGCCGGGTCGGCTATGGCACGCAGGCCCTTGTGACGCTGGCGCCCAAGGTCACCTGCGCCACGGACTTTGACGAGGTGGGCTGGGTCGATCGCGGCCAGAAGGCCTGGGACGATTACTCCGCCGACGGCCGACTTTCCGGCCCGACCAGGCGCAGTGCAGCCGACACTGATAAGCGCACGCTAATCGGCATGCTCGCCGCCGAATACGATCTCAGGCCCGGAAAGGCCGCCGAGATCGTTTTCGTCATCACGTGGAGCTTTCCGCACCGCCTGGCCCCGGGGCGGGTGCTGCCGGAAGGAACTACTCGGCGGCCGATCCGCAATCACTACGCCGGCAAGTTTCCCGACGCCTGGAGGGCGGCAAGGTACGTTGCGGAGAATTTCGAGCGCCTGCGCGCCGAGACGCTGCGATTTGAGCGTGCACTGTTCGACAGCACGCTGCCCGGGGTGGTCCTCGACGCCGTCAGTTCGCAGATGTCCACGATCCGCACGAACACCACGATGTGGCTGGACTCACCCGAAGATGAGCCCGCCGGGCGCATCTTTGCCTTTGAAGGCTGCGGCCCGACGGAGGGCTGCTGCCCGACCAACTGCACGCACGTGTGGAATTACGAGCAGGCGCTGGGCCATCTCTATCCGTCGCTCGAGCGAACGATGCGACTGACAGACTACCAGGACAATCTGCACCGCAGCGGGGCGATGGTCTTCCGCACGACGCTGCCGCTGCGGAAAGGCCTGCCGCTATGGCAGCCGAAGGTGCCAGCCGCCGACGGGCAGTTCGGAACGGTCGTCAAGGTCCACCGCGAGTGGCGAATCAGCGGCGACGACGGCTTCTTGAAACGGCTCTGGCCGGCCGTCAAACAATCCGTCCGCTTCGCCTGGAAAGGTTTTGCCAAGTGGGACGCCGACAAGGACGGCATGATGGAGGGCATTCAGCACAACACCTACGACATCGACTTCCACGGCCCCAACACGATGTGCGGCTCGCTCTACCTGGCCGGGCTGCTGGCGGCGCGGGAGATGGCCCAAGCCGTCGGCGATACAGAAGCCGCCGAAGAATTCCGCAGCGTCTACGAAAGCGGGCGGAAAAAGTACGACAAGCTCTTCAACGGCGAGTTCTACATCCAGAAGGTCCGCCGGCTAAAGAAAGGCGAGGAATACGAAGGCTTTTTCGGGGCGCGCTTTGCCGCGGGCCGGCCGAAGTACCAGTATGGTTTCGGCTGCCTTTGCGATCAGCTTCTGGGCCAGTGGGCCGCCCACGTGGCCGGCCTGGGCTATGTCCTGTCGGAAGAGCACGTCAGGAAAGCGCTGGGCTCTATCTTTCGGTACAACTTCCGCGCAAACCTGGCAGAGCACCAATGTTGCCAGCGCGTCTACGCGCTCGACGACGAGGCCGGGCTGGTCATCTGCACCTGGCCGAACGGCCGACGGGAGAAGTTTCCCTTCCCTTACAGCGACGAGGTCTGGACGGGCATCGAGTACCAGGTAGCCGCTCACATGATCTACGAGGGAATGATCCAGGAGGCCTTGGTGATCGTCGCAGCCGTGCGCGAGCGACATGACGGCATCCGCCGCAACCCGTGGAATGAATTTGAGTGCGGCGACCATTACGCACGGGCGATGTCGAGCTGGTCGCTGCTGCTGGCGCTCAGCGGGCAGCGATACGACGGCAGGACGCAGACGCTCGCATTTCAGCCCGCTCTTTGGCCCGAGAATTTCTCCTGCATTTACACCGCCTCAGACGCCTACGGAACCGTCGCGCAGAGGTTCCGCAGAGACACCCTCGAGGTGCGGATCGACTGCCTGGCCGGCCGGGTCGGTCTGAAATCGCTGGAGTTCACCTGGCCGCGGCGCCGCCGGCCGAAGAACCTTCAGGCAAGCGCCAAGCTCAATGGCAAGGCGTTGGAGGCCGTCGTCTCGGCCGAAGGGACGTGCGTTCGCATCGCGCTGACCGACCGAGTTTGTCTGGATCGCGAAGACGTTTTGACGATCTCGCTGCGCCGCGCCGCCTCGAGGCGGCGGTAAGATTTTACAATGCGCCGGCCTAGCTAGCTGGTGTAGAATGGCCTGCCGATGGCGTCTGTTCAGGAAATTCGGCCGGCTCGAGTCGGTGATGTTCCGGCGATCTGTGAGTTGGTCAACTATTACGCCGAACGAGGCCGAATGCTCCATCGCAGCCTCGAGAACGTCTACGATTCGCTTCGGGAATTTCTCGTGGGCACGGACGGCAGCGGCGAGGTCCTCGGCTGCGCGGCGGTGGACATCTTCTGGGCCGATCTGGCGGAGATTAAATCGCTTGCGATTCGCCCGGAAAACTGCCGCCAGGGGATCGGGCGCACGCTGGTGGCCGCAGCCGCCGAAGACGCCCGCAAGCTCGGAATCAAGAGGCTCTTCGCACTGACGTACGAGAAGGAATTCTTTGCTAAGCACGGCTTTGAGATCATCGACCGCCAGGAGCTGCCCGAGAAGGTCTGGCGGGAGTGCATCGCCTGTCCGAAGGTTGACGCCTGCGACGAAATCGCCATGATGCGCCAGCTATGAACACCGATCAGCCGATCATACGACTTCGGAAGGTCTCCAAGGCCTTCGACGGCCTGAAGGTTCTCGACCGGGTTAACCTCGAGATCCAGCGGGGCGCGACCACGGTGGTGATCGGTCCTTCCGGCTGCGGCAAGAGCGTGCTGCTGAAGCACATGATCGGCCTGTTGAGGCCGGACAAGGGCAGGGTCTTTTTTGACGATTACGAGATTTCCTCGATGAGCGAGCGCCGGCTGGTGGACGTGCGCAAGCGGATAGGGTTTCTCTTCCAGGGCGGGGCGCTGTTCGACTCGATGACGGTGGCGGGGAACGTGACGTTTCCGCTGGTCGAGCACCGGATGGGCACGCCGGCCGAGCGGGCCGACCGCTGCCACAAGGTGCTCTCGGTGGTCGGAATGGACACCTTCGAGAACCGCTACCCGGAGGAGCTCTCTGGCGGGCAGAAAAAGCGGGTGGCGCTGGCCAGGGCCATCGTGCTCGGCCCGGAGGTCATCCTCTACGACGAACCGACAACCGGCCTGGACCCCATCCGGGCCGACCTGATCAACGAATTGATCCTGAAACTTCAGGACCTGCTCGGCACGACGGCCGTGGTGGTCACTCATGACATGGCCTCGGCCCGGAAGGTCGGCACGCGGATCGTAATGCTGCACGACGGGCATTTCATCGCCGACGCCGCGCCGGATCAGCTCAACCGGCTCGACAATGAGGCGGTGGCCCGCTTTATCGAGGGCCGGGCCTCACCTGAGGAACTGGCCGAACTCGAACGCGGCGGCCTGGGCGCCGATAGCCCCAACAACCAGGCAGATAAATCGGAGAAAACGCAATGAAGGAACGTGCGCGAGATCTCGCAATCGGTATGACGGTGATCGTGGCTCTGGTGGTGCTGATGGGGTTGATTGTGCTGTTCACCGGCCTGCCGGAGATTCTCCAACCTGGCTACGAAATCCGCATCGTCGCCGATACCACCTACGACGTACACGGAGGCGATTCGGTCCACCTAGCCGGGATCGAGATCGGGCGAGTGGTGGATATCAGTTTCACCGACCCCGACCAGCCGAGCAAGGGCGTTACGTTCGTGGCGAAGATCGACCCCGAAGTAAACTTACCGGGCAACGTTCAGGCCTACATATTCACCAAGGGGGTCGTCGGCGCGGCCTATCTCGAGCTCAAGGGCGACGGCCCGCAGCGAACAGACCCGGCCACTGGCAAGGTCCTGGAGGTATTTCCCAAAGACGGCTCGATAGTCATAAGCATCCGGCACATGGGCAGCGGGTTGATTCCGCCGGAGCTGACCGACGCCATCAAGAGCGTGATGAAGCTGGCCGACAACCTCAGCCAGCTAATCGCACCGGAACCCGCCCCGCCCGTCGGTGTGCCTACAACCGCTCCGGCGGTGGCCGAGCCGGCCGGGCTTAAGGGCACGATGGGAAAGCTCAACCGCGCACTGGATGCACTCTCGGCCGTCCTGGGCGACGTGGAGAACCAGAAGAACATCAAGACGTCGCTGGCCAACCTCACGCAGGCAACCTCCTCGGCCAAGGAGGCGATGGACTCCGTCAAGCAGTTCGCCGAAGAGGCCCGACAGACCGCCTCCCGGGCACGCACCACGGCGGAGGATTTCTCCAAGCTGGCGACGAAGTCCACACAGCGAATCGACGAGCTGATCGGTAAGCTCATCACCGACGCCGAACAGATCTCCAAGCTGATGGCCATCGTGAGCCGCGCCGCAGCCAAGATCGAGTCGGGTGAGGGCACGGCCGGCAAGCTGCTTAACGATCCGGAGCTCTACAACAGCTTTCTGGCCGCCACCCGGCAGTTGAACAGGCTGCTGATCGAATTCCGCCAGCTCGTCGAGACCTGGCGAAAGAGCGGCGTGGAACTCAAGCTGAAGTGACGGCGTGCCCGGGAATTGATCTTTCGTCTCCCCCGCGCTCATAATACGCCACTTCTGTCTGAGGACGTAGATGACGGTCGGTTTTCCCCTTATTCGACGGCGTTGGTGGGTGGTTGCGGCGTGGCTGGCAGGCTGCGTAGGCCTTGGGCTTCTGGTCGGGCCGCTCGATCCGGCTGCAAACGAACGCGAGAGCTTCCTGCCGGCCGAGACGCCGTATAGCCGGGCCACGGCGGCCATGCGCGAATCCTTCCCCCACAATAGCGGACTGGCCGAGGCCGTGGTGATCTTCGAACGCCCCGCCGCCATGCTTTCGGCCGAGGACTTCCAGGCCGTCGAACGTCTCGCCCAGCGCATCGGCGCAGCCTGCTCGCCAGGTGGCAAGGGGAATCTGGCCGGTGTCCAGGTTCGTTCGCCGCGGTCGGTCATGCTGCCGGGAAATCCGTTGATTAGCGGGGCGTCCGAGCGGGGCCAGGCCGCTTTAATCGTCGTCAGCATACCGGCCAACTTCATCACAATCCGGTCGAGCCGGGTTGTGGATCTCATTAACGGCCTGCTGGCTGAAGAGGCGCTTCCCGGGGGCTTGAAGGTGGCCGTGACGGGCAACGCCGGCTTCGGCCGCGACTACGCCGACGCCGCCGAAAAGAGCCACCGCAAAACCGTCTACGTGACGCTGGTGGCTGTGATCGTGATTCTGCTGATCGTCTATCGCGCGCCGGCTGCGGCGATGGTGCCGCTGGCGGCGATCAGCATCGCGGCCTTCGTAGCGCTGAAGGTTCTGGCCGCCGGTCAGCACTTCGGGATGCACATCGGCATGGCCGAGAGGATATTCGTCATCGTGCTGCTCTACGGGGCCGGCACGGATTACTCGCTGTTCTTCATCAGCCGCTTTCGGGAGTTCCTCGACGAGCAGATGCCCGCCCTCGAAGCGTCGGGTAGGGCCTTGGATGCAACGCTGCCTGCGATTCTGGCATCGGCCGGCACTGACACCGCAGGGCTGCTTATGTTGTGTTTTGCCGACTACGGCATATTCCGCACGACCGGCCCGGCCGTGGCGGTAGCGCTGCTGACGGCGCTGCTGGCGGCCGTGACGCTGGTACCGGCCGGCGCAGCGATCATCGGGTCGCGGCTGTTCTGGCCGGGCAAGGTCGGCGCGGACAAGCTACCCAGACTGGGCAGAAAGAGGCTCTGGCCAAGGCTGGCCCGGCTGGTGACCGGGCGGCCGAGAGCCGTCCTGGTCGTCTCGCTGATCGCCCTTGCCGTTCCGGCCTTTCGCGGCGTACGCCTGACGTGGGTGTACGACACGCTCACCGAGCTGAAAAAGGACCCGCAGGCCCCCGTGGGCAACGCAGCCGTCGGGCTGGAGATGGCCAGGCGGCACTGGCCGGTGGGCCAGATCGCACCGGTCCACGTGCTGGTTCGCTCCGCTCGGCCGCGCACGGATGCACAATGGCAGCAGTTCAGCCAGAAAGTCACCCGCACGCTGAGCCAACTGGCCGGCGTCCAGGGCATCCGCAGCCTCTCCCGGCCGCTCGGCCGGGAGCCGAACGCCGTCAGCCGGACGATCCTCGCCACCGTCGGCCGACCAAAGGTCCTCGTCGAGTACCTCAGCGAAGACCGCCGCGCGACGCGTCTGGCCGTGCTGCTCGACTCGCCGGCCTTCTCGCTCAAGGCCATGAAAGCGGCAAAGGAAATCCGCCACACCGTCGAGGCGACCGTCGAACAGCAGGGCGACTCAGTAGGCATCAACGGCCAGGTCCACATCGCCGGGGCGACGGCCGAGATGATGGACATCCGAGCCGTCACGCAGGCGGACTTCTACCGCGTGGCCGCCCTTTCGCTCTGCGTGATCTACGTGATGGTGGTCGTGCTGCTTCGCGACGCGGTCCTGGCGGCCTTCATGGTGGCCTCGACGGTGCTGAGCTATTTCGCCACGCTGGGGGCGGCGTTTTGGGTCTTTACGGGCCTGCTCGGCCACGCCGGGCTGGACTGGAAGGTGGAGGTGTTTCTGTTTGTGGTGATGGTGGCCGTGGGGGTGGACTACAACATCTTCCTGGCCTCGCGCCTCTCCCAAGAGGCCCGCCGATTGCCCGGCAAGCTTGCCATCTGCCGGGCGGTGATCCATACCGGCCCGGTCATCTCCTCCTGCGGGTTGATCATGGCGGCCACGCTGGGCAGTCTGATGGCCGGCGACCTGACGCTGCTGCATCAGCTCGGCTTCGCACTGGCGCTGGGGATGCTGATCGATTCGTTCCTGGTCCGCCCGCTACTGCTGCCGGCCTTTGCCGCACTGAGTGGGCGAACCGGCAGGGCGCTCGATCTTGGTGCCGGATTCAACCGCCGCCGGCGAAGTTAGAATTGCAAAAGGACGACATCACGCTGGTGGTGATCAAGGCGGCCTGATATGGGCCTGCATTGACGCTGCCGAAGGCATTCGATACGCTTAGCACGGAAATAGACGGCGAGTGTGTTTCCGGCAGGCTTTAAACAACAGGACGGTTTCATGCGTAATGCCATCTTGATCTTGGCGGCGGCGATTGCGGTTGCGGGCTGCAAGGGCGGTAGGTTTTTCGGCCACCGACAGGCCGTCGGCCCGCCGTCCGGAGTTGATACAGAAACGACGGAGACAACCACGGCACCGACGACGCAGCCGACTGGTGGGCCGGTGATGGTCTATGTCAACAGCCGGCCCATCTACATGGAACAACTGCACGGAACACTGGTGACGACCTTCGGGATGAGGGCGGCACAGTGGCTCATCGCCGACGAACTTGTGGCAGAGGCAGCGGCTGAGCGCAATCTGACCGCCAGCGACGAAGAGGTCCGGATAGAGAACGAGCGGACGCTGAATCACTTGTTTCCTTCGGCCTCGGCGGACCAGCGCGAGCGCCTGCTGGAGCAATTGTTGATCCGCAGACAGCTGCCCCACCGGCAGTGGGAAATGACGATGCGCCGCAACGTCCTGCTGAGCAAGCTCATCGCCCCCAGTATCGAGATCTCCGATGAGGAGCTTGAAGACGAATTTGCCGAGCAATATGGGCGGAAGGTAGTGGTTCGTCACATTCAGACGACCTCGCTGGGCGAGGCACAGGAGGTGCTGGAGCGGCTGAGGGCGGGGGCGGACTTTAACGGGCTGGCCCGAAGGGTCTCGAAGAATCGCTCGGCCGCCGACGGCGGCCTCCTGCCGCCGATCGGGCCGAGGACCAAGGGCCTGGCACCGGCGATGCGCGAGGCTGCCCTGGCCATGAAGAAACTCGGCGAGGTTTCCGAGCCCATCCAGGTTATGACGGCCTTTCACATCCTCTACCTTGAGCGGATCATCGAACCGGAGGGCGTCAGCTTTGAGGACGTCAAGGACTCACTCGCAACCGCCGTCAAGGCAAAGAACCTGCGCGTGCATGGCCAGCGACTCATGCGCGAAATGATCCGCAACGCGAAGATTGAATACGTCAATCCGATTCTCAAACGCCAGGCCATCGAGGCCGGCAAGGAAGAATAGCCGTGAGTGAGGAATGGAACATCGACGTGGCGCTTCGGATTCGTCGCCTGCCGCCGTATCTGTTCGCAGGCATCAACTCGCTTCGCGACCAGAGGCGGCGCGAAGGCGTGGACATCATCGATCTGGGCATGGGCAATCCGCACGACGCCCCGCCGGAGGTGGTCGTCGAAAAGCTCTGCGAGAAGGCCCGTGAGGCGAAAGTGCACGGCTATAGTCAGTCCATCGGCGTGCCTCACTTGCGCCTGGAGGTCGCGAGGCTTTACGAGAGGCTTTATGACGTCTCGCTGGACCCCAAGAGCGAGGTTATCGCCACAATCGGCTCGAAGGAGGGCTTTTCGCATCTTTGCCTGGCGCTGATGGGCCCGGGCGACACGGCCGTTGTGGGCGATCCGTATTTCGCCATACACGTCTATGCGGTGGCCCTGGCCGGGGCCAACGTGATCAACGTTCCGCTGGGCAACGACGAGGCCTTCCTGCGACGCGTAGCCGAGGTCGTCGAACACCTCTTCCCCAAGCCCAAGCTGCTGATCCTGAATTACCCGCATAACCCCACGGCCATGACCCTCGACAGCGTCGATTTCTTCAAGGCCGTGGTGGACCTGGCAAAGCGCGAGGGGATTCTGGTGGTCCACGATTTCGCCTACGGCCGGACCTGCTTCGACGGCTACAAGGCCCCGTCATTCCTACAGGCCCCCGGGGCCAAGGACGTCGGCGTTGAGTTCATTACGATGTCCAAGCCGTACAACATGGCCGGCTGGCGGATCGGCTTTTGCTTGGGCAACGCCGAGATGATCCGCGCTCTGGCGAAGATCAAGGGCTACTACGATTACGGCATTTTCACGCCGATCCAGATTGCCAGCATCATCGCGATGCGCCAGTGCGAGGAGGCGGTGGCGGCTCAGGCGGCTGTCTATCAGCAGCGGCGCGACGTAGTGGTCCGGGGGCTTTGCCGGGCCGGCTGGGAGGTCGAAAACCCCAGGGCCGGCATGTTCGTCTGGGCCAGGGTGCCCGAAAGACACCTGGCCGGGCAGGGCAGCATCGACTTCGCGATGCGCCTGATCGACGAAGCGGAGGTCTGCGTCTCGCCCGGGCGAGCCTTCGGCGAAAACGGCGAAGGGTACGTCCGTATCGCCCTGGTGGAAAACGAGCATCGCCTTCGCCAGGCCATTCGGCAGATCGACCGGGCCATGAACAAGGGCATCAAGGCCCCCTCGGCAACCAAACTCAAAAAGGCGCAGGCGAAGAAGAAAGGCGCCGTCTGAACCGTTAGGGCCAGTTACCTGCGGTGCGTCGCAGGCGACCGGGGCGAAATACCGGCGGCATCCCCGTTGGATTGACAAGAAGGGATTGGGTACCATTTGCCCATGCTTTTCCGCCGATACGGGACATTCGCCGGCGGGATCGATCTGCCGGACGAAAAGCACATCACGGGGAAACTATCCATTGAAGCGTACCGCCCGGCCAGCCCGTTGCGTGTGCCGCTTGGCGCATGCGGGCCGGTGGCAGCGACTGCCGTCGTCGAGGCCGGCCAGAAGATCGCCGCCGGCGAGAGAATCGCCAAAGCGAGCGGCCCGGCGGCGGTGGACGTGTTCTGTCCGGTTGCAGGGACGGTCACGGGTGTAACGACGGCCCAGGTCGCTGTCGGCAATGAGTTCGTGCGGTGCCCTGCGATTGAGATCTCACCGGAGGATGGCTCCTTCGAACTCGGCCAGCCGGAGACGACCTTTGACTGGGAAGCCCTCGATGGCCAAGGCCTTCACGAGCGGATCGCCGGCGGCGGTCTGACTACCTACCGCAGGCCGATCGAGCCGCTAACACGCTGGATCGACCGCGCCCGGGCCAAACGCTGCAAGAAGCTCATCGCAAACGGCATGGAGAGCCAGCCGTACGTCGCAGCCGACCATCGACTGCTCGTCGAGTACGGCCGGGAGGTAGTCTGCGGCCTGACCATCCTGGCCAGGACCATCGAGGCTGAGGAGGTCATACTGGCCGCCGATTCCCGGCGGACCGGCGACTACCAGCAGACCGTCGAGCCGGCAAGGGCGCATCGGATCAGCCGCGTCGCGCTGCCGCATAAGTATCCCATCGGGGCCGATGCGATGCTCGTCAAGGTGCTCACCCGGTGGGAGGTGCCGCCCGGCGGTTCGACGATGGACACAGGTGTGGCCGTGATCGACGCCGCTACGTGCCTGGCCGTCTTCCGCTGGGTGGCCTGCGGCTCACCACCGACAGGGCGGGTGGTTACTGTCGCCGGCCATCGCGCACCGCACGTGCGGAACTATTGCGTCCCGTTCGGAACGCGGTGCCTGGAACTGGTTGGCCAGGCGGAGCAGCCAGTGATTCACAACGGGCCGATGATCGGCCTACGCTGCCCGAGCCAAGCAGTCGTCTCGCCGGCCACCGACGCGGTGCTCGCCTTGGATGCCTCGCTGCCGGCGGCGCCGAGTGCGTGCATTAGATGCTCCTGGTGCACGGATCACTGCCCGGCCAGGCTGAACGTAGCTGAGTTGAACGATGCGTTCGAGCTATGGTTGATCGATCGAGCGCGCAAGCTGGCTGCCCCGGCCTGCGTGGAATGCGGCGTGTGTACGTATGTCTGCCCGGCCCGGCTGCCCTTATCGCAGCGGGTCAAGCAGCTCAAACGCGCGATCCGTACCAGGAAACGCCCCATGCCGCTGTTCGCACCACGATAAGCTGCCAGAACCGGTAAAATAATGGACGCCGAATTGCCCGAAACACAAAGGCCTGCAGCCATCCCGGCCGAACCGGAGCACTTCCCTGCTTTTGAATCCCCGTTCCTGCGCGCACCTGAGCGTGCACGGACGATCTTTCTGGTGACGCTGGCGGCTGCCTGCGGACCGCTATTGGCGGGGCTGGTGCTGTTCGGCTGGCGGGCGGGCGTGGTGGCGGCGATCTCCATTGCCAGTTGTGCAGCCATCGAGCGGCTCTATTTTCGCGTCACGGGCGCCCCGGCGCTTCTGGATCGGTCGCACGCGTATTTCACCGGGCTGCTGCTGGCGTTGACCCTGCCGCCATATGTGCCGTGGTACGTCCCGGTGGTGGCCGCGGCGTTTGCCATTATCGTCGGCAAGGGCATCTTCGGCGGCGTGGGGCATTTTCTCTGGCAGCCGGCCTTGGTGGGTCGGCTCGCCGTGACGGTGATGTTTCCGACGATACTTGCCGGGCCGGACCCGAACTTGCCCGGCACCGGGCCCATCCTGGCCCAGAATCGCTTACTGATGGGCGACGTTTGCTATACCCGCTACGCGCCGGACTTTCGGGGGTGGCGCGGCCAGGCGGCGCTGGGGGCGGCCGATGCCTTCCTGATCAAGACCCCGTCGGCGATCTTACAGGGGCTAACGTTGACTGCCGAGCCGGCCTTCTCTGCACTGGCCGAGACACCCGACCCCGCGGAGTTGCCGCAGGCAAAGCCCGCAGCGATAATGAGGCTGCCGGTTATGGCCGATCTGCTCTGGGGCAGTCGTCCGGGCGGCATTGGCGAGACGTCCGCTCTGATGATCATCCTGGCGGGGGTGTATCTGGTCTATCGCAACTACGTCAAACCGCACTTGCCGCTTTCGTTTATCATTGCAGCTGCGTGTGTGGCGGCCATTGCTCCGATTCGCCTATCTGGAGCGAGCGGCACGGCAATGAGGGTTTGGTTTCCTCTGCTCTCCGAGAAGCTCGATACCGGATGCATCTACGTCGCCTACCAATTGCTCAGCGGCGAGCTGCTGCTGGCGGCGGTCTTGCTCGCCACGGAGATGACCTCCCGGCCGGTTACGTCCGGCGGGCAGGTGATTTTCGGCTTGGGCTGCGGAGCGCTGGCGATGCTGCTGAAGCTCTATGTGGATACGACGATTCCGGCCTACATGGCCGTTCTTGCGATGAACACGCTCGCGCCGACCATCGACGCGATATGGCGGCCCCGCGTCCTTGGCCAAAGGCGGTTCGCTTTCCTTCGATTGCGGCGCAGCTAGAGCTTGCCGGCTGCTATCGGTGGGCTTTATCCGCCGGAGGTTTTCTCAACTCCAACAGGCGAACGATTCCCACACCGGCCGCCAGGCTCAGAAGCGGCGCGACGGCAACTCTAAAGCGCGGCGTGGCGGCCGGGCCGCCGACCAGTGCAAAGGTGAGGATCGTCAGCATGATCAGCCACCCGATTGCCGCCATGCGGAAGCGAAGCCTGCTTATCGCGCAGAGAGCCGCGAGGAAATATTTGATCGCCAAAAGCGCCACCATCGGAATCGCTAGCACCGCCGCAATGAGGTTGCCCTGGAAGTAGTGCCTGGCCGCCGCGATCAATCCCCGCTCGTGAAGCACGGCGAGCGTTCCGCGCTGGCCTGCCGTCAAGCCCGCTACCTCCAGCACGTCGGTCGCGCCCGGCAGCCAGAATGCCAGGCTGCCGCGGAGGTGAATCCCCGCGTACGCGCCGGGATGCGCCAGGACGATCTCCAGCGCCCGACGCCGGCGCTTGGTCGGGTTAGACTCGCCGGCAAGCTCGGACTCGATCCGGCCGGTGGCTTCTTGCAGTGAGATGCCCTCGACTTTGCTGATGAGACTCGGCGCCGAGTAGTAGTACATGCTGTCTGAGGCGAAGCTGGAAAAACCGACGTAGTCGGCCATGACGTAATTTCGCACGAACCAGGGGGCAATCGCCGCGGCAACGATCGCGGCAAATGCTGCGGCTCGGCGAATTCGCCTCTTGCCCAGCAGCAGGACGATTACCGCCAGGAGGCAAAAGGCCAGGCCGATCGGCCGAACGTAGCAGCCGAGCGCGGCCAGGCACGCAGCCGTCACAAGCGACCACCACTTCGACGTCTTGAAATGGTGCGCCAAAAAGAGCATTGTCAACGTCAACGCAGCGGCGAACAGGCCGTCTGAAAGGATGCGGCAGCCGGCGGCGATGGAAACAGAGGTTACGGCCTGCGCTGCTGCCGCCCACAAGCCAACCCGCTTGCTGCAAAGCAGCCAGCCCAGCCGGAACGTCAGGTATACCAACAGCACGTCCAGCAGGATTTGCACCATGGCAACCGCCGGCCGCCAGGACTTACCGAACGCCCTGCCGAGCAACAGAAAGACGGGATATCCCGGCGTGCGAAAGACTTCCGCTTCGCCTCCGCGGGAAAAAGTGGCATCTTCGGTGAGGCTCTCAGAGAGTTCGGCGTAGCCGACCGAATCGGGCGTCAGCAGCCGATGAGGTGCATTCCACGCCGAGGCCAGCAGGGCGAAGCGCACCACAACGGCGGCGATCAGGATCACTTGCAGGACTGGCGATTTCATCCGAGCTTCCTACGGACAGGTCAGCCGATACAATAGCAATTGTGAGCGACGTACTGAAGGTCAGCGAGCTTTTTCTGAGCATTCAGGGCGAGGGCACTCGTGCCGGGCGGCCGTGCGCGTTCGTCCGCCTGGCCGGCTGCAACCTCCGCTGCCGCTGGTGCGATACGCCCTACGCCCTGCAAGACGGCCAGGAGATGGCGCTGTCGAAGGTGCTCGCACGGGTCAAAGAATTTGGCTGCCGGTTGGTGGAGGTTACCGGCGGCGAGCCGCTCGTCCAGGCCGCTGCGCTGCGGCTGCTGCGACAGCTTTGTGAGGCCGGCTACGAAACACTGCTGGAGACCAACGGCTCGCTGGACGTCTCGGCAGTGGACCGGCGCGTCGTGCGGATCGTGGATTTCAAATGCCCCTCCAGCGGCGAAAGCCAGCGCAATCTCTGGGCGAGCGTCAATCACCTAACCGGCCGCGACGAGGTGAAGTTCGTCCTTGCCGACCGGGCGGACTATGAGTTCGCCAGACAGGCCGTCGAAGCCCATCGCCTCTGCCGGATCTGCCCGGTGATCTTCTCTCCGGCTTTCGGCCACCTGGAACCGGCCACGCTGGCGGAGTGGATTCTCGATGACAATTTGGACGTGAGGCTGGGCCTGCAACTGCATAGAATCATCTACCCGAACGCCGACCGCGGCGTCTAGAGCGGGTCGACTGGGAAGCGATGGAAGCCGAGCTGGTAAAGACATTCCGATTCGAGGCCGCCCACAGCCTGCCGAACGCACCGGAAGGCCATAAGTGCCGGCGAATCCACGGCCACAACTATCGCGTGGACATTCACGTAACGGGTCAGGCCGATCCGAAAACCGGCTGGGTGATGGACTTCGGCGAGATCAAAAAAATCGTCCAGCCGATCCTGGACGAGCTTGACCATCAGTACCTAAACGATTTGTCCGGCCTGGCCAACTGCACCGCCGAGCGGATCGCCGAACACATCTACCAGCGCGTCGCGCCGGCGCTTTTAGGGCTCTCGGCCGTGACGGTCTGGGAGTCGGATACCTCTCGCTGCATCTATCGGGGCAAGTGAGCGGCCCGGGCCAGGGGCTTACCTTCGGCCGCAGCAGTTCTTGAACTTCCGTCCCGAGCCGCACGGACACGGATCGTTTCGGCCGGGCGCCTTTGGCGGGCCTTCCTTGACGGCGCGGCCTGCCGCCAACGGCGGGGGTTCGCTCGGCGCGGCCTGCGCGCGGCGAATGCGTTCGGCAATGCTCTTTAGCTCCCCCAGCGCCTCGCGGAAGAACATCTTGTAGCCTTCGCAGAAATGGTTGACTCGAGCCGGGTCTCTTCCCGTGGGAATATGATGCTTGGGACAGCCGGCGTGGCAGAACTCCAGGAACTCGCAGTCCCTGCAGGCGGCCGGAAGCTTCGTCTTCATTTCGGCAAAATCGTCGAGCTTGGGATCGCCCAGAAGCTCCGCCAGGGCTCGATCCATGATGTTGCCGATCTTCCACTCGGCGAAGACGAAGTGATCGCAGGCGTAGAGGTCGCCGTTGAACTCCAGCACGTAGGCGTTGGCGCAGCGCTCAGCGTAGCAGCATATCGCCGCCTGGCCGTAAAGGATCTGGTGGAGGCAGTTGTCGATGAACCGCTCGGAGATTCTGCCCACGTCGCGCGCGGCCCAGATCTCGAAGACCTCCAGCATGAACCGTCCGAACTGCTCGCCGCTGCAACTGAAGTCTGCAATTTTGCCGTCGGCGTCGCGCTCGAGGATCGGAATGAACTGTAGATACTGCACGCCGCGGTTGACGAAATAGCGATAGACGTCTCCGGCGTGGGGGGCGTTAACGCTGTTGAGCGTCACCAGCACGTTCAACTCCGCGTCGTGCTTACGCAGCAGCTCCAGGCCCGCCCAGGCGCGGTGAAACGAGGGATTTCCGGCGTGATCGCGGCGGAAGTGATCGTGCCACTGTGCCGGGCCGTCGATGCTGATGCCGACCAGGAAGCGATTGGCGGCCAGAAATTCGCACCACTGCTCATCCAGCAGCGTGCCGTTGGTCTGGAGGCCGTTTGTGACGACCTGGCCGTCTTTGGCGTATCGCCTCTGGAGTTCGATGGCCTTGGCGAAGAAGTCCACCCCGGCCAGCATCGGTTCGCCACCCTGCCAGCCGAACTCGCAGCGTGCCGGCAAGGCAGCGAGATACTGCCGCGTGTACTTCTCCAAAACCTCATCGGTCATCATGAACTTCTTTACTTCGCCGTACAATTCCCGCGGCTTGGAGGTGTAGTAGCAGTATTTGCAATCCAGGTTGCAGAGGCCGCAGACCGGCTTGGCCATGATGTGAAATCGGCGTGGCATCTTGCGCTAAAGATTCGTTCCGAAATTCCTACCAACGATTGAGGTTAGCAGATCGCCCGGTGAGGCCCAACCAAAAGTTGCAATCGGCGGGTCTATTCCCACGCCGGTGCCTTGGCGTAGAACGGGCTGGGGATGGCCCCAGCCAGCCGCAGAGGATCCCCGGCGGTGTCAATGTTCTGGCCGGAAAGGCCGGGAGGTCAAGTGGAGCTTTTGCCGGCGAGAACCCGGGCCAGGGCCACTAGGCCCTGCAACAGCAGCGTCATGACCAGCAGGAACAGCAGCATCGCCCAGACGTAGGTCAAAAGCGGCCAGATCTTGTCCATCAGTCCGGACAGCCGCGGCCAGAGAAGCCCAATCAGCGCGATGACCGCAGCGATGGCCACCACGGCCGCCAGCGTCGGCCGAGTTGCCCGGCGAACGGGAGTGAGTCGAATCGCCAGGCACAGCGAGAGGTAGACAAAAAGCGGCACGCGCCAGTTTAGCCAGTCCACCTCCGCCCAGGTTTCGCACATGCGTTTCAGCAGCCCAACATGGGCGGAGACCTGCGCCCACAGGCCGTTCCAATCTGTCGGCAGCGATTTCGGCAGCCCTGCAGCCGGCAACAGATTCGCTCGGCCGAAGAGAAATGTCTTGATCACCGGCCCGCCAAGCAGGGCATGGACGGCCAGGATTGCAGCCCCGCAGGCGACGATCGCCACCAAGGCCGCGATAACCGGCCCGACGTACCTGATTCCCGAGGTCGTCTCTGCGCTCGGCTCGGCGGCGGCGCCGCGCTGAGCCTGTTTTTCCGGTACGAGCCTGGCCCGGCGTATCTCCCCGCCGGTGATCATGCAGGCGAAGATGTAGGCCATCTCCGAGACCACCGTGCCTGGCAGCAGAATCCAGTGGACCCAGGAGGAGGCGATGAGCTTGGTCCACAAGTGGTAAACGGCAATTCCCGCGAAGAGAATCAGAAACAGCCAGAGTGTAAATGCCGCGTAGACCACTTGCGCACTCTCTCGGTAGCTTCGCTCGATACTTACGCGCTTTATCGTCCACATGCGCCGGATTGCTGGAGGCAGTTGCTCCTGCGCCAAAAGGCAGGGTACCTCCGGCGCAATGGTTTGGGGCCTTGGCGTTTGTGGAAGGGCAAATTGTCGCAGCGAGTTGCGAAATCCGGGGCAACACTTCGATACTCAGCGGTCGGCAATCGCCAAAAAACCTTGCAAGGAGATATTCTGCTGCTAGAATGTTCCTCTTTCGTAAGTTGCGGCGGATTGGCACCAGCGCCTGTTGGCCATGGGCTTACCAACTGCGACTTGGAGACAGACAGTGGCAGTGAAGATACGACTGAAGAGATTTGGGCGGCGCCACCGCAGCTTTTATCGCGTCACTGCGGTTGACAGCCGCAAGCCCCGCGACGGGCGGGTGATCGAGGAGTTGGGCTGGTACGACCCAGAAGCCAAGCAGCCCGAAAAGCAGGTTTCGCTCAACCGCGAGCGAATCGAACACTGGCTGCGTCACGGCGCCCAGCCGAGCGATACGGTCGCGAAGCTCCTCGAGCGGCACGGCATCGGCTAATCTCGGGCGGTTCGTCGCCGGGCCGGCTGCGAGGTGCTGGCTTTCCATGGCCTTGCGCATTGACATCCTGACGTTGTTTGTCGAGATGTTCGATGGATTTCTGGCCAGTAGCATCGTCGGCAGGGCGATCCAGCGCGGGCTGTTGGAAGTCCATCGGACGAATATCCGCCAGTTCGCCACGGACAGATACGGCACCGTGGACGACGCGCCGTACGGAGGCGGGCCTGGCCAGGTGCTGACGTGCCAGCCGATCTTCGACGCCGTGGAGTCCGTTCGCGAGCAGGCCGAGCCACCCGGGAAAGCCATCTTGCTTACCCCGCAAGGCCGGCCGCTGAAGCAAGAGACGGTGGCCGAGCTGGCCCGCGAGCCGCGGCTGATTCTCCTGGCCGGGCACTACGAAGGCTTCGACGAGCGGATTCGCCAGTCTCTGTGCGATATGGAGATCTCCCTGGGCGACTACGTGCTCAGCGGCGGGGAGATCGCCGCTATGGCGCTGATCGACGCGGTGGTGCGCCTTCTGCCCGGCGCGCTGGGCAAGGACGAATCGACCTGCGAGGAGTCGTTCAGCGACGGACTGCTGGAGTATCCGCAGTACACCCGGCCGCGGATGTTCGGCGGCATGGCCGTGCCGGAGGTGCTGCTGAGCGGCGACCATGGAAAGATTGCCGCATGGCGCCTCGAACAGGCTAAACTACGGACAATGCAGCAACGGCCTGACCTGTGGGAAGAGTGGCGAAAGTCTCACCAGGCCGATGACGAAGAATAAGACTGCGGCGGCCACAGGCAACCAGAATACAGGAGTAGTACCGTGAGCCAGGAACTGTTGAAGAAAGCGGCCGAATCCAGCATGAAAAGCGAGATTCCGGTTTTCCGGATCGGCGATACGGTCAACGTTTCCGTTCGCATCGTTGAGGGCGAGAAGGAACGCACCCAGGTCTTCACCGGCACGGTGATTGCTCGCAGGGGCTGGGGGATCTCTGAAACCTTCACCGTTCGGCGGGTTGTCAACAACCAGGGCGTGGAGCGCATCTTCCCGCTGCACAGCCCGAAGGTCGCCGGCGTCGAGGTCGTCCGCAGCGGTAAGGCCCGCCGGGCAAAGCTCTACTTCCTACGTGATAGAATCGGCAAGGCCACACGTCTAAAAGAGGTCAAGCGCACAGCCAAGGCCAAGAAGAAG